>Ga0208219_1000098_pt1 | contig 38921 bp, 38 predicted proteins | sample NGESurshal072012_7_FD_184469 | JGI IMG/M metagenome (GOLD analysis project Ga0208219, IMG submission 184469) | Arctic peat soil microbial communities from Barrow, Alaska - NGEE Surface sample 53-2 shallow-072012 (SPAdes) | ecosystem: Environmental > Terrestrial > Soil > Wetlands > Peat ... | reverse complement strand
AGTTGCCCAGCGGGATGTAGCACGCGGCCAGGGCCGCGACGAGCAGGCCGAGCTGGAGCCAGCCCGCGAGTGCGGTACTCATCAGAACCTCTCAGGCAGCACGAGTGCCACAAACAGGTAAATGGTCAGCAGGATGCCGGCGATCAGGCCGATCAGGTTCTCAGCGCTCAAAGCGCTCGACCCCCTTCACCAGAAGGAAGAGCGCGGCGAAGACGAGGATCGTCAGGCCGATGTAGAGCAGGTCGAGCATGGAGCCCTCCTAGGCGATGGCAAGTGCACGCCTAGTAGAACCGGGGCTGACCAGTGCCGACGGCGTCCCTTGCGTGATCCATGCGGGGCCGGCGGCAGTCCTAACACAGCCCATGCGCGGCGGCGGGAACCGGTCGCGGCGGCGAGTCGCCGGGAAGGGTGGGGAGGGTCAGGCGCGGGGTGGGGGAGGGTCTGGTGCGGTGTACGGGGCGCTCAAGCCTGGATGGGCAGGCCGCGCACGCCGAGCTCGTCGGCCCGGGCCAGCATGTCGGCGGGGTCGGCGTACACCCGGTAGGCCCCCGCCCGTTCCAGCTCCTCGCGGCCGTAGCCGCCGGACATCAGGCCGACGCCGATGGCCTGCGCCCGCCGGGCGGCGAGCAGGTCCCAGACGCTGTCGCCCACGACGTAGGAGTACCGCGGGTCGCAGTCCAGCAGCGCCGCCGCGGCCAGGAACAGATCCGGGTCGGGCTTGGCGTGGGCCACGACGTCCCGGGTGATCATGGGGGTATCGGCGGGCAGGTCCAGCAGGGCCAGCGCGGGCTGCGCGGTGCGGCGCCGGCCGCTGGTGGCGATGGCCCAGCGCACGCCGCGGTCGGTCAGCGCGGCGAGCAGCTCGGCCGCGCCCGGCAGCGGGCGGACCGAGTCCGCCAGCTTCAGGTACTCGCTGGCGTGGACCTGCTGCAGTGACTCGATGTCCGACTCCGACAGGCTGATGCCCGTCTCGCGCATCAGCGCGGACACGAACAGGCCGCCGCTCATCCCGATCCGGCGGTGAATGCGCCAGACCGACAGGTCGATGCCGGCCCGGGTCAGTGCCTCCCGCCAGGCGATCACGTGCTGGTACACGCTATCGATCAGCGTCCCGTCCAGGTCGAACAGGAACGCTGGCGGGGGTGGCTGGGTGTAGCTAGCCATGCCGCTCATTCCAGTAACCCTAGCGAGGCCGCCGGGAAAATCGCCGGGCGGGGCGAGGTGTCAGATCACGCTGCATGAACGCTGCTTCGGTACCTTGACGGCAGCGACGGCAGCGACGGGGGGCAGCGGTGGCACAGACGCCGGGGGACGGCCGGGTCGGAACGCTCCCGCGCCGGACGGCCAGTACTGCTCAGCTGCCCGCGCTCGGGCTGGTCCGGCCCGCAGTGCTGGTCGACCCCGTGATGGTCAGCCCTGTAGTAGTCGACGCCGTGGTGGTCGACGAGGCAGAGCTGATCCACTCCGCAATCCGGGCGCTGCTGGCGGCCGCGCCCGGTTGCCGCGTCGTCGCGGCGGCGCGCAGTGTCGGTGCCGGGAAGCAGCTGGTCCGGCGGCTCGGGCCCGGCCTGCTGATCTGCGACTCCGACATCGCCGGGGAGAGCGGCATCGGCCTGTGCCAGTGGGTCCGGCAGGTCAGCCCGGCGACCCGGGTCGCGATCCTGACCAGCCGCGATGAGCCACTACTAGCCCAGTCGGCGCTCGCGGCCGGCGCCTACGGCTACCTGCTGAAGGACTCCGCACCGCAGGACCTGGCGGGGTACCTCGAGGAGGTGGCGGCCAGCCTGCGGGTCCTGGACCAGCGGCTCGGGCGAGCAGTCCGGCCGCAGGCTCGCCGCGCCGGCCTGGCCGACGAGTTGCGCCCGGTAGCGGTCCTCCACAGCTCGCGCCTGAGGCCCGGCCAGGAGCGGCACGGCCAGGAGCGGCACGGGCAGGTAGACGGCACGGGCAGGTAGACGGCACGGGCAGGTAGACGGCACGGGCAGGTAGACGGCCCAGTCAGGCTAGCGGCACGGTCAGGCGAGGAATTGCCGGGCGAGCCCGGCGATGCGCTCGCTCGCCCGGCCGTCCCCGAACGGGCACGGGATGGCCGCCAGCCGCGCCCCGAGGCCTCGGTCGGCGATCAGCATCCGGCCGAGGTCCCCGATGGCCGGGCCCGGCGTTACCAGGTGGGCGAACCCGGCGGCGATGGACTCCGGCCGCTCGGTCGAGTTCCGGACGACGATGAGCGGTCGCTTGAGTACCGTGCACTCTTCCTGGACCCCGCCGGAGTCGGAGACGAGGAGCCGGGCCAGGCTGGCCAGCCCGAGGAACGTGCGGTGGTCCGCCGGCGGGATGACCTGCAGCCGGTCCAGCGCGGCGGCGAGCCCGTGCCGCCGCGCGGCGGCCCGGGTGCGCGGATGCAGCGGCAGCAGCACCGGCAGGCCGATCTTGGCCAGCTCGCTGAGGATGACCTCCAGGCGGGACGGGTCGTCGGTGTTCTCGGGCCGGTGGATGGTGGCCAGGACATAGCCGTCGGGTTCGGCGCCCAGGCTCGCGGCAATCTGCCGGGCCTCCTGCGGCGCGGGCCGCATCTGCATGGTGGCCTCGACGATCGTGTTGCCGGTCACCGCGATGCGGGCCGCGGGCACCCCCTCGGCCCGCAGGTTGGCCGCCGCCTGCGGCGTGGGGGCGCAGTGCAGGTCGGCGAGCACCCCGGTGACGCACCGGTTGATCTCCTCGGGCATGGCGCGGTCAAAGGACCGCAGGCCGGCCTCGACGTGAATGACCGGGACGCCGGCGTAACTGGCGGCCTGCGCCCCGGCCGAGGCCGTATTGGTATCGCCCTGCACGATGACGGCCGCGGGCCGTAGCTGGCCGAGCAATTCGCCCAGTTGCTCGATCATCCGGCTCATCTGCACATGCCGGGGCTGGCGGCAGATTCCCGATAATGCCCGGGCGTGCGATATCCCCGCGGCGGCCAGGAATACGCCCGATAATTCCTCGTCCTCGTGCTGACGGGTATGGATAAGAAATGCGTTACTGCCGAGCAGGCGGACGATCGGCGCGAGCTTCACGATTTCCGGGCGAGTGCCGGCCACCACGGCGATCTGGTTATTGTTCTCATCCGGTGTCATCTGCGCTCGCGGCTCTCTCGCTGGCGGTCAGGACTGTACCGAGAATAACCGCGGTGCGCGGCGCCAGGCGGATTTCATTCTGATTGGCGGATTGGCGCGTATGCCATTTTTCTCGCGGCCGGGGTGATAGCGCATCGCGGCGCCGCAGAGTCCCGCGCTAGGCTCTGAGGGGGTTAGTGGTCGCAGGAGCGGGCGGCCACGGCACGGCGGGAGGTGCTGGCCGGGGTGCAGTCATTCGGAGCACAGTCATTCGGGGCACAGTCGTTTGCGGCCCAGTCGTTTGCGGCACAGTCCGTGGGAGCCCAGTCGTTTGTCGCCCTGGGCGACAGCTTCACCGAAGGTGTCGGTGATCCCCGTCCGGACAGCAGCGTGGGCCGGGGCAGCGTGGACCAGGGCTGGGCGGACCGGGGCTGGGCGGACCGGATGGCCGAGCGGCTGGCCCTTTTCTCGCCGGGCCTGCGCTACGCGAACCTCGCGGTCCGCGGCAAGCTGCTGCAGCAGGTGATCGACGAGCAGGTGCCCGCGGCCGTCGGGATGCGGCCCGACCTGGTAAGCATCGCGGCCGGCGGCAACGACCTGCTGCGGCCCAGGACCGATCCCGATGCCCTGGCCCAGCCCTTCAATGACGCGGTGGAGCGGCTGGCCGGGGCGGGCAGCCGGGTGCTGCTGTTCACCGGGTTCGATCCCGGCACGTTCCCGCTCATCCGGATCATCCGCGGCCGGGCCGCCGTGTTCAACGCTCATCTGCGGCTGATCGCCCGGCGGCACGACTGCCTGCTGGTGGACCTGTGGCCGATGAAGGTGCTGAGCGACCCGCGGATGTGGGCTGACGACCGGCTGCATCTCGGCCCCGAAGGCCACCGCCGGGTGGCGCTGCGGGTCTGCGAGGTGCTCGGCGTCCCCGTCGAGGAGGACTGGCGCGAGCCGCTGCCGGCCGGGCCCCGCCCGGCGTCCGCCTACCGGGCCGCTTTCGCAGCGCGGCGGCAGGACGCCCAGTGGGCCAGGGTCCATGCCGCGCCGTGGGTGCGCCGCCGGCTGCGCGGCGCCTCCAGCGGTGACAACATGTCGGCCAAGCGCCCGGACCTGCTGCCGCTCTAGCGGGCCCGGCTCACCGCAGCGCCGACGACCACCGCTGGTTGGCCTGGCCGTTGCAGGTCCAGATGTCCAGCGAGGTGCCCAGGAGCCGTGGCGCCGCCCAGGACGTCCCAGGCGCAGGCCCGACTGCTGGCCGATGATGGTCCCGTTGGCGGCCACGGTCCGTTTCTGGTTCGCGCCGCCGTTGCACGGCCACAGCTCGACCCTGGTCCCCGGTGCGGTCTGGTTGTTGCACACGTCGAGGCACTCGGTGGCGCCCATGGTGCGCAGCTCCCCGGCCGAGGTCACGGAGAACTCCTGGTTGATCCGCCAGGCGGTACGGCGGCGGTGTAGGTGCCGGTCACCGCGCCGAGCGAGTGACCGCTCCACAGATCGGTGACGTTCACCGTCCCGGTGATCCCCAGCTGGGCCGCCAGTGGCACGCTGAAGGCGTGACTGGCCGAGGGGTCGGTGTTGAACACGCCGATGTCCCAGGTACGGCGGTCGGATGGCTGCGCAGGAAGCGCGAGAGGAACGCGCTGGGGCCGGCCCGCGGCCCGGCCCCAGCGCGACTGCTCGCGGCCGCCGCTGCTGAGGGGCTCAGGGGCTCAGGGGCTCAGGTCGGCCAGCATGTCATCCACGCCCGCCAGTGCCCCGGCGATCCAGGGCAGCGCCAGCGGATCGCGGGCCTCCAGCGCCGCCTCGCGCTGCTCGTCGGTGTCGCCGTACAGCAGGCCGGTGGCCAGCCGCAGCCGCAGGGACTCGGGCGGCTCGCCGAACACGCTCCCCGGTAGCGACCCGGCCCCGTACCGGTCCACCAGGTGCCGGGCCAGGTCCTCGCCGGTGCGGATCCCGCGCCGGGCCAGCGGCTCCCGCCACGGCCCGAAATCGGGATAGACGTAGAACGCCGCCTGCGGGGCCGGGACGGTCAGCCCGGCGGCCGCGCACCGGCCCGCGATGCCTCGGGCCACGGCGGCGTGCAGTGCCCGGCTCTGCGCGATCCGCTGCGCGATCTCGGGCGGCTCGCGGAAGCCGACGGCCGCCGCGTGCTGCACCGGGACCGCGGGCGCGGACCAGATCTCGCTGCCGATCCCGCGCAGGCGCTCGGTCAGGGCCTGGCCGAGGGGACCGTCGGGCAGCCGGGCGGCGCCGATCCGCCAGCCGCCCAGGGCCAGGCTCTTGCTCAGAGCGGTGGTCACGACCGTCCGGTCGGGCGCCACGCTGGCCGGGCTCAGGAACGGTGCGCGGGGGTCATGCACCAGGTCCCGGTAGATCTCGTCGGAGATGATGATCAGGTCGTGCCGGTCGGCCACCGCGCACAGGCCGCGCACGGCGGCCGGGCTGGCCAGCGTGCCGGTGGGGTTGTCGGGGAGCGTGACGATGACCGAGCGGATCGCCCGGCCCTGGGCCGCGGCCGCCACCACCGCCTGCTCCAGCGCGTCGGGATCGCAGATGCCGCCCTGGCCCGGCGTGGCCGGGACGAACCGCGGTGTGGCGCCGCTCAGGCGGGCCTGCGCCGCGTAACTTACCCAGCTGGGCAGCGGCACGGCTACGTCGGTGCCGATGGTCAGCAGCAGGGCGAACAGCAGCGACTTGCTGCCGGGTCCGGCCACGACCGCGCCGGGACTGGTGGGCAGCCCGCGCCGGGTCCAGTAGCCGGCCACGGCCTCACGCAGGTCGGGGACGCCGGCGACCGGCCCGTAGCCGCCGCGGCAGGCCGCCGTGGCGAGCTCGGCGCGCAGTCTGGGGTGCACCGGCAGGCCGGCCTCCCCGAAGGCCATCGGCAGGACGGGCTGACCGTCCCGGCGGCGGATGGCGAGGGCTTCGTTGGCGGCGAGGGTGGCGGATACGGGGACGCCGGTGCGACGCGGCGCGAGGGGTGCTGGTGGGGTGGACGTGACCGGCCCGGCCCAGGGCATGCTGATACTCCTAGCTGCGGGGTGGGGGTGACGGCATCGTCGTTGGTGCCGGAACGGACATTGCGGCCGTTGCAATGCCATCTGACCAGGATGGACGCAGATAAGCATCAGGGCAAGGTCAGAAATTCTGTGGCAAAGAATAAGCTGAGCTTATGCTCGACGTGCACCGCCTGCGGCTGCTGCGCGAATTCGCGGAGCGCGGCACGATCGCGGCCACCGCGGCCGCGCTCGGCTACACCCCGTCCGCGGTGTCCCAGCAGCTGGCCGCCCTGGAGCGGGAGGCCGGCGCGGCCCTGCTGGACCGCAGCGCCCGCGCGGCCGAGCTGACCGATGCCGGGCGCCGGCTGGTCAGCCACGCCGGGGAGATCCTGGCCCTGATCGAGGCAGCGGAGGCGGACCTGTCGGCGGACGAGCCGGTGGGCCGGGTGGCCGTCACGGCGTTCCCCACCGCGGCGGTCGCGTTCGCTCCCGCGCTGACGCGCACCGTCCGGGCCCATCAGGGCCTGAACCTGCTGCTGCGCCAGACCATGGGCAGCGAGGGCATGCGCCAGGTCCGGGCGGGCCAGGTCGACGTCGCCATCGTCGACGACTGGACCAGGCGGCCGGCCGCGGGCGCGGCGGGCGGGCTGCGGCGCTACCCGCTCGTGCGCGACTCGCTGGTCCTGGTCGTCCCGCGCCGGCACTGGGCCGCCGACCTGAGCGAGCCCGTGGCCCTGCACCGGCTGCGCGGCGAGGCGTGGCTGGCCCCGCCCGCCGGGGAGCCGTCCCGCCAGGCCATCGACCGGGTCCTGGCCGGGGCGGGCGGCGCGCCGCCTGCCCCCTGGGAGTTCGAGGGGCTGGCGACGATCCTCAGCCTGGTCGCCCGCGGGATCGGGATCGCCGTGCTGCCGCGGCTCACGCTGGCCGCGGGCGAGGGCCGGGTGGTGGTGCGCGAGCTGCCCGGCCGCAGCCCGGGCCGGCATGTCTACGCGGTGGCCCGGGAGTCCGGGGTGCGGCGGCCCTCGGTCGCGGTCATCCTGACCGCGCTGACGGCGGCGGCCCGCAGCCTGTCCCGGCAGGCGCCGGAGTCTTCATGATCGCGACCGAAAAACCACGCGGAGCGCGGAAAAAGGGTCGTGATCACGCGCCGGGCGGCCAGCGGGGGCGGCGCGGGCACGGGGCGGCGCGGGCACGAGGGCGGCGCGGCGCGGCGATCAGGCGTCGCGCTCGATGGGGCAGGTCATGCACCGGGGGCCGCCCCGGCCGCGGCCGAGCTCGCTGCCGCGGATCGTGATGACCTCCAGGCCGTGCTCGCGCAGGAACGTATTAGTGGTGACGTTCCGCTCGTAGGCCACCACCACGCCGGGGGCGATGGCCAGCACGTTGCAGCCGTCGTCCCACTGCTCGCGCCGGGCCGAGCGCAGATCCTGGGTGGCCGTGAGCACCGTGATGCGGGGCAGCCCGAGCGCCGCCGCGATCGCATCGTGCATCTGCTCGGGCTGGTGGTCGGTGACCTTGAGCTCACTGGGGCTGGTGCCCGGCTCGACCGTGTAGGACGGCAGCATGCCCATGCCGGCGTACTTGACGAACACTCCGTAGTCGGCCATGGTCAGCACGGTGTCCAGGTGCATGAACGCGCGCGACTTCGGCATGTCCACCGCCAGCACGCGCCGGGCCGCCCCGGTCGAGAACAGCCGGTGGGCCAGCATCTCCACCGCCTGCGGCTGAGTGCGCTCGCTCATCCCCACCAGGACCGATCCGTTACCCAGTACCAGCACGTCGCCGCCCTCGAGGGTGGCAGGTGCGCTGTCGGCGCCGTGGTTCCAGACCTCGAACTTGGCGTCGGCGAACATCGGGTGCCACTGGTACATGGCCTCGTCGCTGATGGTCTCGCGCATCCGGGCCCGGCGGCGCATGGCGTTGATCGAGACCCCGTCGTAGATCCAGCTCGAGGTGTCCCGCTGGTACAGCAGGTTGGGCAGCGGGGCCAGGACGAAGCCGTCCGGGTCGAGCGTGTGGAACGCGATGCTGGCCGGCTCGGGGCCGAGCTCCAGGAACTCGCGCTTGGTGATGCCGCCAACCAGGAACCCGGCCAGCGCCGCGTCGTCCAGGGCGCCCAGGGTCGCGCGCAGCGTGCCGATGGCCAGCGGGCCGTGCAGCCGCGGGTCGAAGACCTTGCCCAGCACGTAGTCGCGGGCCTCGTCGATGGCCAGGGTCTGGGTGAGCAGCTCGCCGTAGTAGTGCACCGTCACGCCGCGGCTGCGCAGCGTGGCCGCGAAGGCGTCATGCTCGGCCTGCGCCTCGCTTACCCACAGCAGGTCGTCGAAGAGCAGCTCGGCCGCGTTGTCCGGGGTCAGCCGCTTGAGCTCAAGATCCGGGCGGTGCAGGATGACCTGCCGCAAGCGGCCCACCTCGGAATCGACATGGAACATGACACTCCCGTTGCTCGGCCCGCATGAGCTAGCTCGCGGCGCCGTCGTCGGGTGACGGCGCCTGTCAGCTGTTATGTCACGAGCCAGGCTATGCTGCGCGCGTGAAGCTCGATCTTTCGCTCACCGCGGCGGAGCTGACCGCCTGCCTGGTCGACGTCGAGTCGGTGAGCGGGCACGAGGGGCCGCTGGCCGACCTGATCGCCGCGGCCGTCGCCGAGCTGCCGCACCTGACCGTGCACCGGGACGGCGACGCCATCGTGGCCCGGACCCAGCTCGGGCGGCCCGGGCGGGTCGCCATCGCCGGGCACATCGACACGGTACCGGCGGCCGGCAACCTGCCCTCCCGCCGGGACGGCGACCTGCTCCACGGCCTGGGCAGCTGCGACATGAAATCGGGCGTGGCGGTGGCCCTCCGGCTGGCCGCGCAGCTGACCGAGCCCTCCCGCGACGTGACCTACGTGTTCTACGACGGCGAGGAGGTCGAGGCCGAGCGCAACGGCCTGCTGCGGATCAGCCGGGCCAGCCCGGAACTGCTGGCCGCCGACTTCGCCGTGCTGATGGAACCCACCGACGGGGTCGTGGAGGGCGGCTGCCAGGGCACCATGCGGGCCGAGATCCGCGCCAGCGGGGAGCGAGCGCACAGCGCCCGGAGCTGGATGGGCAGTAACGCCATCCATCAGGCCGGCCAGATTCTCGACGTGCTGCGGCGGTATGAGCCGCGACAGCCGGCCGTCGACGGCCTGACCTATCACGAAGGGCTGAACGCCATCGGGATCAGCGGCGGGGTCGCGGGCAACGTGATTCCCGACGAGTGCGTGGTCAGCGTCAACTACCGGTTCGCGCCCGACCGCAGCGCGGAGCAGGCCCGGGGGCACCTGGAGGACGTCTTCGCCGGCTGGCCGGTGCGCGTCACCGACGTCGCCGGGGGAGCCCGGCCCGGCCTGGACCAGCCTGCCGTCGGCTCCTTCGTGGCGGCCATGGGCGGGCAGCCGCGGGCCAAGTTCGGCTGGACCGACGTGGCCAGGTTCGACGCCCTCGGCATCCCGGCGGTCAACTTCGGGCCGGGCGATCCGATGATCGCCCACGCCCGGCACGAGCACGTCAGCCTGGCTCAGATCGGGGACTGCGAGGCCCGGATGCGCGCCTGGCTGACCTCCTAGGCCGCGGCGCCGGAGCCAGGGGTGCTGGACGACGTCATCGGCGCCCTGGCCTGCCCGCGCTGCGGCGCGGCCCTGACCCGGGCCGGGCCGGTGCTGGCCTGCACGGTGCTGGCCGGCACGGCGCTGGCCGGCACGGCGCTGGCCGGCACGGGCGGCCATGCGTTCGATATCGCCCGGCAGGGTTACGTCAGCCTGCTGCCGCCCGGCGGCCGGGGGGCCCAGGGCGACTCGGCCGCGATGGTGGCGGCCCGGGCCGATTTCCTGGCTGCCGGTCACTACGCGGGGCTAGCCGGCGAGATCGCCCGCGCCGCCGCTGCCGTTATTCCGGAGGGCTTGCCAGCGGGTGTGACGGGCGCGGGTGTTGCTGCGGGGGACAGGGCGGCGGCCGGCTACGTCGTGGACGTCGGCGCCGGGCCGGGGTACTACCTCGCGGCCGCGCTGGACCAGATGCCCGGCTGGGCCGGGCTGGCGCTGGACGCCTCGAAGTTCGCCCTGCGCCGGGCCGCCCGCGCCCATGACCGGATCGGCGCCGTCGGGGCCGACGCCTGGCGCCGCCTGCCGGTCGCTGATCACGCCGCGGCGGTGGTGCTCAACGTGTTCGCGCCGCGCAACGGGGCCGAGCTGGGCCGCATCCTGCAGCCCTCCGGCCGCCTCCTTGTCGTCACCCCGAACGCCGGCCACCTCGGCGAGCTGGTCGGGCCGCTGGAGCTGCTGAGGGTCGATCCGCGCAAGGACGAGCGGCTGACGAGCACGCTCAGCCCTCATTTTGAGCTCGCAGGCCGCCGCGAGTACGCCACGGCGCTGCGACTGGATCACCGGGATATCGCCGCCGTCGTGGCCATGGGGCCGACCGCGTGGCACGCCGATCCCGCCACCCTGGCCGGCCGGATCCGTCGGCTGCCTGGCGTGATGCCGGTGACGGTGTCGGTCACGCTGTCGACTTTCCGGCCAGCCGCCCGGTAACGGGGCCGCGCGGAGATACTAGGAGCCGACCAGTCCCGTGTTATCCCAGCCGACCGGAAAGGGGGAACGCGCGGATGGACCTGACCGGCGCCGTCTGGCGTAAGGCGTCCGCCAGCGACGTGACCGACGAGGCGAGCGTGGAGGTCGCGATCGTGCCGGGCACCAAGGAGGGCAGCGACCAGGTGATCGCCATGCGAGACAGCCGCCAGCCGGACGGCCCCGTGCTGATCTTCACGCCCGAGGAGTGGCGCGCGTTCGCGGCTGGCGTCCAGGACGGCGAGTTCGACCTGACCTGACGCCGCGTGGTGTGACCGGCGCTGCAGCGCCAGCAGCCGCCCCCGCCTGTCGGCCGGGGCGGCTGCTCAACTTACTGCCGCTGCTGTCTTACTGCCGCTGCTGTCTTACTGGGGCGGCGCCGTGCTCAGCGTCATCGTGGCCGTCTGGTGGGCGCCCGACACGGAGACCCAGGTCACGGTGACCTTGCTGCCGGGCCGGAGGTCCTTCATGATGGCCGTCAGTGAGGCCGGCGTCGTGACCGCCTTGCCGTTCACCGAGGTGATGACGTCCCCGGGACTCAGGCCCGCCGTCTCGGCGGGCGTCCCGCAGAGCTCGCCGAGCACCAGCGCGCCCGAGCTCACCGGGGCCACCGCGGCCGGAACTCCGGCCTCCAGGTCGCTGGGGATGCAGGCCTTCCCCGCTCGCGGGACTCCGGCTCCCGTGCCGTTGCTCTCGCCCTGGATCTGCAGCTTCCGCTGCTGACGCGGGTCAGCGGTCAAGCTGGCCTTGTCAGCGGGGACCAGGACGCCCAGGAACCCGCCCGAGCCGAGCTGGATAGACCCGCTGGATTGCCCGCTGATGATCTGGTGCGCGATGCGCAGCGCCCGGTTGATCGGGATGGCAAAGCCGACGTCCTGCTGGCCCTGGCCGCCGGTCCCGAAGGTTCCGGTAGCGGCGGCGGTGTCCATCCCGATGACCTTGCCGCCGGTGCTGGCCAGCGGACCGCCGGAGTCACCGGGCACGATGCTGGCGTTGGTGCGCAGCATGTCGGTGAGCCGCTCGCTGGCGCCGCTGCCGTTGTCGCTGGCCGTGATGGTCTGGTTCAGCCCGGTAATGCCGCCCGTGACCGTGGTGGTCTGGCCGGTTCCGCCCGCGTTGCCGAGCGCGACCACGCCATCCCCGACCCTGACCTTCGAGGAGTCGCCGATCGGGACCGTCCGCAGGCCCGAGGCGTTCTGCAGCTGGAGCACGGCCACGTCGTCGGCCTTGTCATAGCCGAGGAACTTCGCCGCGTAGCGCTGGCCGGTGGTGACGACCTTCACGGTCAGCCCGGTGGTCCCGTTGATGACATGGTTGTTGGTCAGCACGAGGCCAGAGTGGCTGATCACCATGCCGGTCGCGGCGGCCGTGCCGCCCTGATACTGCAGGCTGCTGGTGATGTCCACCAGCCCGGGCTGGACCGCCTTGATCACCGATTGCTCGGTGGCACTACTGACCTGGGAGCTCGGGCTCTGGCTGGGATTGGGCTGGCCGAGGCCGCCCGACCCGAACGGGCTGCTCGGCGCGCTGGCGGAAGCCTGCCCCGAATGCTGGCCGAAGTGGTCGGCGAGCAGGACCGTGCCGGCGCCCGCCGCCGCGGCCACGGCCGCGACGGCGATGTAGGCGACCACGCCCGTGAGCCTGCGCCGCGGCTGCGGGTCCTGCTGGATGTAGTCGCCGCCCGGCCCGTAGCCGCCGGGCTGGCCGTAACCGCCGGGCTGGCCGTAGCCGCCGGGCTGGCCGTAACCGGGCGGCGGCCCGTATCCGGGCTGGCCGTAGCCGCCGGCCGCACCGGACGGAGAGTACGCGCCGGGCTGGCCGCCGTAGCCGTATCCGTAGTCACCGGACTGACCGTAAGCGGGACCGCCTTGCGGATACCCGCCCGGTTGTCCGGGCTGACCGTAGCCGCCGGGCGCTGCGTATCCGGCGGGCGGCTGCCCGTATCCGCCGGGCTGATCCGGTGCCCCGAACCCGTAAGGCCCCGGGGAGCTGTCGCCTGGGCGGACGGGAATCGTGTTATCGGCGCTGCCCGGCCCCGGCGGCGCCGCATTGCCAGCCGCCGCTGAGGCAGGGGCAGCGGCGCTGTCGGCCTCGGCTTGACCTGCACCGGCACTGCCCTGGGCGGCACTGCCCGGGCCAGCACTGCCTGCGGTAACCTCCGGGTCGCGGCCGCTGGCGGGCGTCGGCCAGGAGCCGTCGTTTCCCGGCTGCTGGTCGCCGCCGCTCTGCTCGTCCTGCATGTCCACCACCTCTGCCCAGTGCCAGCCTAGGTTCAATTCGCCGCTGCCCCTAGCCAACTGTCCCTACCCCTGGCCCGGCGAGCCACGCGCTGGGAAACTAGCTCTCCCAGCAAACTCCAGCGACCCGGGGGTTAGCTGAACGTCCTCTGTGGATAGCCTCGTGTGGCGCATGTCACAAGCCCGGGGGCGGGTCCTCGGTTCAGCAGCCCGGGAGCCGGGGGCGGCCGAGATTGGACCATCCGTTAAGAAGATATATCTTGTCAGGCCGAGACAAGAGATATATCTTGACGTACGTCGAACCGCGAAACCCTTGGGGAGTCAAGATGTCGGCGCCAACCCGTCACCACGAGCAAGCTCCAGCTGAGCAGAGCATGAGTCGCCGCGAGGAGCTTGCTGTCTCCGGTTCGGTCCTGTCCGAGGCGCCCTGGGCGCTCGCCGGCGCGGCGGGTGTGGTCACCGCCGGCGGCGACTTCGTGCTGCACCTCATGGCCCTGCACCTGGCCATCAGCAGCCCGCTGGCGATGGGCACGGTGGCCTTCTTCGCCGTCGCGGGCGCCGGCTCCCTGCTGCGGTCGCGTCCCAGCCGGGCGCTGCAGTGGGCTCAGCGCAACCCCTGGCGGTTCGCGGCCTTCCCCGGTCTGGCCTGCGCCATCGTGGTGTTCGTCCTGTCGATGATCGACAGCGGCGGGATCGCCGGCTCGGTCTTCACCGGCCTGTGGCACGGCGCCGCGGCCTATGGCCTGACCGGCCTGGTCGGCTCCGTCGGTCGTCCCCGCCGCGCGCGGGCCTGACGGCCCAGGGATTTCATCAGTGGTTCGGCCTGGGCTGGTCCTGGTAAGTCCAATCTGAACCACTGACGTACTCAGGGCCATGCTCGCCGAGGGGCCCGACGGCCAGGCCTCGCCGGTCGCATTCGTCGAGCAGCAGCGGCAGTGCCCCCAGGGCAGCCCGCCAGGAGCCCGGGGGCGAGGTGCAATCGGAATCGTGCAGCAAGACCGTGACCCCGCCGTGCAGGCGGGCGCTGAGCTGAGCGTAGACCGAGGCCGGGGTGGCGCCGGGGGTCCATTCCCGGCCCCAGGTGCCCCACAGCACCGGGGTCAGACCGAGATTCCTGGCCGCGATCAGGGCCGAGCCGCTGAGGACACCGTAAGGGGGCCGCAGCAGTCGCGGCCGGGTGCCGGTGACGCTGGCGATCAGCTCGGTGGCGCGGCTGAGGTCATCGGCCGTGGCCCGTGGCCCGCGCCACGGCAGGTACCGGTGCTCCCAGCCGTGGACGCCGATCTCGTGCCCGGCGGCCGCGATATCGGCGGCCAGGGTTGGCGTGCGCGCCACCATCTCGCCCAGTAGGAAGAATGTGGCGGTCACCTGCCGCTCGGCCAGGACGGCGGCGAACTCCGGGGTGGCGCCGGGGTCCGGGCCGTCGTCGAAGGTGAGGGCCACGTGTCCCGGGTCGCCTTCCCCGGCCAGGCGCGGAAACAACAACCGGCGCACCGGTCCCAGCCCGGTGATGCCCGGGCCGGCCTGCGCCACCGCCAGGCCCGCGACGGCCAGCCCCCCGACCGCCAGCCCCCCGACCGCCAGACCCGTGACAGTGCTCCCACGGACAGCCGGGCCGCGGACACTGCGGCCCCGGAGAGCGCGGCCCGTCCTGATAGCAGACACCCCGATCCCGCAGCCCGATCCCGCGGCGGCCAGAAGCGACTTTGTCGCCATCAGCCTACTGAGTATCGCGCATCGATTCCGGAACGGGGCGCCTTGGCGGGCCGACCGGTTACCCGCGTGACACGCGGCCCGCAAGGCGGCATTCACCAGCCGTGCCCGGGAACATGTGACTGGGCGTGATTGAGTCGGCCGGCGCCGGGATGACCACGCGGGCCCAGGCCGGTTATGTTAGAGAAACGGCTGATGCGCGATGTCAGCCCGACTCCGAGGGGTATCCGATTGGGAGTACAAGCAGCGCGAGTCGTCTTTCCCGCCGCTGATCGCGCCGAGATCGCCGTGGCCGTCGAGGAGATTCTGAGCAGCGGAATTCTCACGCTTGGTCCCTACACCCGCCAATTCGAGGCGGCATTTGGCGCCGCCCATTCCGGTGCGGGTGATCAGGGCACTGATGCTCCGCACACGGTGGCCGTGTCCAGTGGTACGGCGGCGCTGGAGATAGCGTTGCGCTGTGCCGGGGTGGCCGGCCGGGATGTCATCGTCCCGGCCAACACCTTCTACGCCACCGCCGCGGCCGCGCTCGCCGCCGGAGGCCGCCTGGTTTTCGCCGACATCGACCCGGCTACCTTCGCGCTGAGCCCGCAGACGCTGATGGCGGCCCTGACGCCGCAGACCGCCGCGGTGGTCCTGGTGCACATCGGCGGCCTGATCACGCCCGCAGTCGACGAGCTGCGCCGGATCTGCGCCGAGCGCGAGATCGTCCTGGTCGAGGACGCGGCGCACGCGCACGGGGCTACCTGGGAGGGCCGGTTCGCCGGGTCGTTCGGGAGCGCCGGCGCCTTCTCGTTCTACCCGACCAAGGTCGTGACGTCCGGCGAGGGCGGCATGATCGTCACCGGCTCGCGGGCCCTGGCCGATGAGGCGCGGATCTACCGTGACCAGGGCAAGGGAAGCTTCAGTGCCAACCATCACGTCCGGCATGGCTATGCCTGGCGGATGAGCGAGCTGAGCGCGGTCACCGGCCTGGTTCACCTGCGGCGGATGGCCGGCTCGATCGAGCGGCGCCGCGCGGTGGCGGCCCGCTACGGCCAGGCGCTGGCCGGCCTGGCCGGCCTGGACCCGCTGGCCGAGCCGGCCGGGTGCCGCAGCAACTTCTACAAGTACATCGTGGTGCTGCCGCCGGGCTGTGATCGGGCGCGGTTCAAGAAGGAGCTCGCCGACCTGCGCGAGGTTCGGCTGGCGGGGGAGGTCTACGACGTTCCCCTGCACCAGCAGCCGGTGTTCGCGCAGTTCGCCGGGCCGCAGCTGCCGGTGGCGGAGGACATGTGCGCCCGGCACGTCTGCCTGCCCGTGCACTCGGACATGACCGATGACGAGGTCGAACAGGTACTGGCCGCGGTGACGACGGTCTACAGCGCCATGACCGGGTAGGAAGGCACCCATGCGCGTAGCGGTAACGGGAGGCTGCGGTTTTATCGGCTCCCACGTCGTGGATCAGCTGGTCCGGGCCGGGCACGACGTGGTGGTCATCGACGTGGCCGGAGGCTGGCGTAATCCGGCCGCCGACTACCGGGATGCTGACCTGTTCGACGAGGCGGCGCTGCGCGCCGCGGTGGCCGGCTGCCGGGCCATTTTCCACCTGGCCGGGGCCGCCGATGTCAACGACGTGGCCGCGGACCCGGTGCGGGCCGTCCGGCTGAACGTCGAGGGCACCGCGCGCGTGCTGGACGCGGCCCGGCTCGGCGCCGTGGACCGGGTCCTGCTGGCCAGCACGGTGTGGGTCTACGGGGCGACGGTCGGCGAAAGCGAGGGGGCTGAGCGCACCGAGGCGGCTCCCGTCGACGTGCGCAGCGCCGGCCACGTCTACGTCGCGACGAAGCTGGCCGCGGAGATGCTCGTGCACAGCTACCGGGACATGTACGGCCAGCACTTCACGATCCTGCGGTACGGCATTCCGTACGGCCCGCGGATGCGCGACGCGCTGGTCGTGGCGCGGTTCGTCAAGGCCGCGCAGGAGGGCCAGCCCATCAAAATCGCGGGTACCGGCGAGCAGCAGCGCAACTATGTCTACGTCGAGGACATCGCTGACGCCCACGTCCGGGCCCTGGAGGCGGCGGCCGTCGACCAGACGCTCGCGCTGGAGGGTGGCGAGCCCGTCTCGGTCCGCGAGATCGCCGACACGGTGTGCGAGCTGGTCCGCCCGGTGCCGATCGAGCACATCCCGGCCCGCGCCGCCGACTACCAGGGCATCGCCGTGTCCGCCCGGCTGGCCAAGGAACTGCTGGACTGGGCTCCGGTGACGCCGTTCGCCGCGGGCGTGCGGCGCTACCTGGACTGGCTCGCCGACGGGGGTCGCCCGTGAGCGGCGGCCCCGCAGGCGCCGCGGGCCGCGAGGAGCGGGCACTGCTGCTGTCGGGTTCCATCGGCATGGGCCACGACGCGCTGGCCGCCGCGTGCGCTACCGCGCTGGCGGCCCGGGGCCAGCCCAGCGAGACGCTCGACGCCATGCGCCTGCTCGGCCGTCGCGGCGGGTCGGCCGGCGAGGCGGTCTTCCGGGCCATGCTGTCGGTTCCCGGCCTGTTCGACGCGTTTCACTTCGCCGCGCTGCGACCGGGCAGCCGGCTGGCCTTGCTCGCCGATGCCGCGTCCAGCCGCCAGGTGGTGCCCAGGCTGCGCGCCTACCTGGACGAGCATCCGGTCGACCTGGTGATCTCGGTGTTCTCGACGGGGGCGGCGGCCGTCAGCAGGCTGGCCGGACGTTACCCGGCCATGAGCCACGTGGTTTTCTGCACCGACGTGACCCCGCACCGGCTGTGGGTCCACCCGAACGTCGACCTCTACCTGGTGACCTCGGCGGTGGCCGAGGCCGCCGTGCGGCGCTTCGAGCCGGACGCGCGCGTGCTGGTGCTGCCCGCGCCGGCCCGGCCGGCCTTCTACCAGGCGCCGACTCAGGCGGCGGCCCGGGCGGCGCTGTCGGTGCCGCCGCAGGAGCCATGCGTGCTGCTCATGTCCGGGGCCTGGGGCCTGGGGCCGGTCGCCGCCGCGGCCCAGGCGCTCGGCGACGCCGGCGTGCACGTGCTGGCCGTTGCCGGCCGTAACGCCCGCCTGGAGCGCAAGCTGCTCGCGGCCGCGGCCCGGCAGCCGCGGGTCCGGGCCTTCGGCTTCACCGACGCCGTCCCGGCGCTCATGGCCGCCGCGGACCTGGTCATCACGAGCTCGGGCGACACCTGCACCGAGGCCAGGGTGGTCGGGCGTCCGCTGCTGCTGCTCGACGTGGTGCAAGGGCACGGCCGGGACAACCTGCAGCACGAACTGGAGCTGGGGGAAGCCGCCGTTACCTCGCCAGGAATGACCGACATTGTCCGCAGCGCCCTGGCCGCGCTGGACCGGGTCAAGCCGCCGTCCTCGGGACCGACCGCCTCCCTGGCCGCCTTCGAGGAGGCCTTCACCGCGGCCCTGGCCACCATCGGCGCCTAGCCCGGCCAGCCCGGCGCCGGGGTCAGCTCGCCGGCTGCGCCGCAGGCGAGTCCGGGTCAATCGCCGCGACGCCCACGCGGAGCTTCTTCCAGTCCAGCCAGCCGTAGTCAGTCATGACGATCTGGTGGCGGCTGTTGAGGAAGTACGTCGTCGGGATGCCCGGCACGTGGTACATCGTCGCGACGGCCAGGGTCGGGTCGGTCGCGACCGGGTAGCCCACCAGCGAGCTGCGCACGAGGTTCAGCCCGGCGGTCCGGCCGTCGCGGGAGTCGATGCCGATGATGGTCACCGGCTCGTGGTAGAAGCGGTAGAAGTGGCCCAGCAGCCGGGTCTCCGACAGGCACGGCGGGCTCCAGGCGGCGAAGAAATTGATGATCAGCGGCTTCCCGGCGTAGTCGCTCAGGGCGATTCGCTGGCGGCTGGCCAGTCCCGGCAGCGAGAAGCTGCTGGCCGGCTGGGGGACGGCGTTCAGCGTGCTCGGCCCCAGGCAGGCGGACATGGCCAGTCCAGCGACAGTCAGGACGACGGCCAGCCGGACCACGGGAAGCCGTGGCCACCGGGCCATCCGGGACCACCGGACGGCGCGGCTGGCAGGGGACTCGCCGGTCACGGCGGTAGCACCCCCCCGATGCCCCGCTTACCTGTGCCGGGTCAGCGTCCGGCTCGCGAGACCACAATCAGCGACGATTAGACCACTGATAGTAGCGCGACTCGTGGCTGAGCATCCGGTCGACGGCCGAACTCACGCTGCCGTCTTCGGCGATGATCCGGCGAACGACGGCGATCATGCAGGGAACGGCCCAGAAGTCCCCGCAGATCCACAAGATGCCGGCGCCGATCTGCTGGTCGGCGAACGGCGGCAGCGTCACCCCGGCAATGTGGGCGTAGGACGGATACCAGGAAACGCTGGTCAGGATGCCCAGGGCCATGGCCAGTACCCACATGACCACGTTCGTCAGCAGCAGCGCCGACGCCTGCCCGGTCGCCGACATCCGGATCCGGAACGGCGGCGACGGGATGAACTGCAGCCAGAACACCAGGCCGGCCAGGAAGAAGCTGCCGTGCATCAGCCAGATGTGCACGCCCTCGTTGCGCGCGGCCAGGTCGAACAGGGCCGGGACGTGCCAGGCGATCATCGCGACGTTGAACGCGGCCACCGCCACCCAGGGGCTCAGCGCCGCGCCGGCCACCCAGCGCAGCGGGCGCGACCAGCCGCCGGTCAGCACCTCCCGGGTGGCGCTGCGCCCGAACCTGCCGGGCAGCGCGTCGATCAGCGGCTGCCAGGGAGCCCCCGCGACCACCAGGCTCGGCGCCGCGAACATGAGCAGCAGGTGCTGGATCATGTGCACGAAGAAGTAGTCGTCCGCCCAGTAGTCAACGGGCGAGCAGACGGCCAGCAGCAGGACGGCGAGCCCGGCGTAGAAAAGCAGCGACCGCAGCCGCCGTTCGCGGGTGCGGCCGGGCCGGGACCGGCGGGCCAGCCGGGCCAGCCCGATCTCGTGCCAGGCCACCACGCCCGCGGCGACGAGCACGAACGGGTCGAAGGCCCAGTGGCCGGTGAGGTAATGCATGCTTCCCCCGTATCCTCGCAGCTCTCCGCACGCCGGGGCCTAGCCCGGCAGCACGGGCTCCGCCGCGTGCGGGGACAGCGACTGGATGGCGGGGGCCAGGGCGCTGCGGATCGCGGCGCGCTGGGCGTCCAGCCGCGACAGGTCGCGCTGCAGGGTGGCCCGGGCCGCGGCCTGCGCGGGGGTGCCGCGGGCGGCCAGCACCCTGGCCACGTCGGCCTGAACCTCCACGGCACGCGGCGCGGCCCAGTCGATCAGCCCGGTGACGGCCCGCTGCAGGTGAAAGTGGGCCAGCGACTCCGGGACCTGGTAGCCCTCCAGGTCATCGATGAGCTCGTTGTTGGCGGGTGCGCAGTTCGCCGATCCGGTGGCGGCGATGCCCGCGGCCGCCGCCGCGTCATGGCTGGTCCCGGAATCCACTGCCTGCAGCACCTGGAGCGACTCGCGGACACCGCCCGCGCAGGACTGGATGTCGTAGGTCACGGTCTGCAGGAGGCCCCGGAGATCCGCCGCGCGCTCCTGCTGGCTGGGCCGGTGCGTGAGCCCGACCGCGACCGCGATGGCCAGCAGGATCACCCCGGCGGGCAGCAGCCATCGAGGTGAGCGCCGCTTCGGCCAGCCGCCTGGCCAGCCTCCCGTCCGGATCGGAACGTAGGGCGGGTCGGTCTTGCTCGGCGCTGACACTCGCTAACTCCGATCCGAGAGGCTGCGGGCTGGCCCCGCCGCGGCGGCCGGGCGGCTGCCGGTCGCGCCGACCCAGGTGGTGAGCTCCCTGGCGGTCACGTCGCCGACGATGTGCCGCACGATCTGATGCCGCGCGTTGAGGAAGAACGTCTGCGGGAGCGCCAGCACCCCGTAGGAGGTGGCGGTCCCGGCGGGGAACGGGTCGGCCGCCACCGGGTAGCCGACCTTCTCCGCGCGGACGAACTTGAGCGCGGCAGCGGCCTGGTCATTGGCGTCGATCCCGATGACCGCCACCCGGCTGTGGTGGGTGGCGTAGAACCGGGCCAGCAGCGGCGTCTCGCGCTTGCAGGGACCGCACCAGGAGGCGAAGAAGTTGAGGACGACCGGCTGGCCGGCGTACGCGGCGAGCGAGACGTGACTGCCGGGATGGCCCAGCTCGGCCAGCGTGAACGGCCTGGCTGCCGTGGGCGGTGGCTGGCGTGCGGCGTGGCCGGATCCCGTGACCGAGACGGCCACGACACCGCCCGCCACCACGACGGCCAGCGCGGCCGCGAGCAGGACCAGGCGGGCTCGCCGGGACAGCCGGAGCAGGCCGCTCACCCGGTCCTCCCCGGGTCAGCGGGGGGCGCGGGGGAGGGCGCCTCGGGCGCCGGGACGCCGGGCGCCGGGAGGCCGGACTCGGCCGTCGTGGCCAGCATCGGGAGCAGGAACTCGAACCTGCTGCCCCGGCCTGCCTCGCTGCGCACCCGGATCTCGCCGCCATGGCCGCGGGCGACGGCCTCGGCCAGAGCCAGTCCGAGGCCGGTGCCGCGCGAGCCGCCGCGGCCCGGCGCGGTCGTGAACCGGTCGAAGATGCGCGTCAGCTCCGTGCCCCGGATCCCCTCGCCGCTGTCCTCGATAATCACGGAAGCGAATCTAGCGTGCTCGCCCATGAGCACCGACAACCTGATGACGTCATTCTCGCTGGTGTGCTGCACAGCGTTCTCCAGCAGGGCGTCCACGGCAAGCGCCAGCCGCTCGGGATCGGCGGCCACGACGGCGTCGTCGAGCGCTCCGATCCGCCACCGCCGCGTGGCGGTGGGCCGCCACCGGAACAGCAGTTCCATCGCGAAGGCCTGCAGGGCCAGCGGTTCGGGCCGCAGGAAGTCGGGGTTCTCGGAGGCTGCGATGAGCAGCAGCCGCTCGCTCAGGCTCCTGAGGCGGTTCAGCTCGCCGACCACCACGTGGATGTCCCGGCTGGCGTCCTGGCTGGTCAGGTCCCGGGCCAGCAGCTCGGCGTGGCCGAGCGCGATGGTGATCGGCGTCTTCAGCTGGTGGGAGGCATCCTGCAAGAACCGCCGCTGCGCGGCGAGCAGCCGCTCGTTCTCCGCGCTGACCGCCGACCGCGCCGCATTGGCCGCCGCTGTCCGGTGGCTCTGCCAGACCAGGACGCAGAACATCGCGGTCATCAGCGGCACCCTGCTGAGCGAGACGGCCGGCTGCAGGCCACGGATGACGTTGACGCTGTCGGCGGCCGCCGTGCTGGCGGCGACCGCCGCCACCAGCTGGAATGCCGACCAGGCGGGCCAGGCCCGAAGACCGTACAGCAGGGCGAAACTGAGCCAGATCAGGTAGAAGCTGACCGTCTCCCAGCGCGGTGTCGAGACGATGATCACCAGGCCGACCAGCCAGAGCAGCACCCAGCCGACCTCGGGCAGCCAGCTCAGGTCCGCCATGTCCACGGTGTCGAGATCCTCGGCGTCCCGGCCGCCTGCGTCCCGGCCGCCCGTAACCTGGCTGGCCGGATCCGGGCTGGCCGGCCCCGGCAGCGCGACCCAGCTGGGCGCTTCAGGAAGCGAGCTGGTATCCGGCACCACGCACCGTCTTGATCAGGTCAAATCCGAGCTTGGACCGCAGCCGGCGCACGCAGACATCGACCACGTTCGAGCCGGGGTCAAACTCCAGGCCCCAGATGGACGCCAGCAGCTCCTCCTTGCGCAGCGGCTGGCCGACGTGCTCGGCCAGCTCCCTGAGCAGGAGGAACTCCAGCTTGGTCAGTGCCACCGGCCCGTGCCCGATGTCGGCTCGCAGGCGCCAGACGTCCAGGACGAGGTCACCCGCCCGGATGGTCTCGCCATGCGCGGGCGCGTGGTCTCGCAGCCGCACCCGTACCCGGGCCAGGAACTCAGCCAGTGAGAAGGGCTTGGTCAGGTAGTCCTGCGCGCCGAGCTCCAGGCAGGTCACCTTGGTCGTCACATCGTCGACGCAGGACAGCACCAGCACGGGCGGTGCCGCCCGGATCGCGCGCAGCTGGCGCAGGAAGGCGCGGCCGTCCATGTCCGGCATCACCAGGTCCAGCACGACCAGCCCGTAGTCGCGTTCGGCAGCCAGCTTCAGCCCGGCGGCGCCGTCGGCGGTCAGGTCGGCTTCGTACCTGGCATCTGACAGGGCGCGGCCGATCATGTCGCGGATCGCCTGCTCGTCGTCCACGACCAGGATGCGCGGTCGGGACGAATGCTGAGCCGGCTGACTAGAGATCATTCAGGGCGCTTCGCTCTGCGCGGGCGCCGCAGCGCTTACGGCGGTGCGGGCTGGCGCCATCGGACTACAGGGGCAGGTCGGAGGCCTACTGCAGAAATCTGCTCTATCGGGCAACTGTGGTCAAGACCCCAGGGGGGCCCAAATCTGACTGACTGACTGAACAGACAGCACCGGGCGCTCACGAGTCACCCTCATGACAGTTTCGTCATGTAAGCCGCGAACCGTTGCAGGCCGCCGGCGTGTCTTCCAAGATCAGGTAGGTCCACGGGCTACCTGGGTACATGGTGGGTCGAGCTGACTGTGTTCATTTGATTACGCTGAGTGAGGTGGTGGCAGGTGTCTTTGCCGGTCCGGGTCGCGACCCTGGCAGCGGCGTTCGTCGCCGTGGTAGCCGGCGCGTCGTTCCTGGTCATCCACTATCTGCTCGGCGGGCCTCCGGTGGAGGCCTTCACCGCCAGCTCCGGGCAGGTGAACATCACCATGCAAGAGGACCCGCAGAACACGGTGACCTCCAAGCCTGACTGGGTGTCCTACTTCATCCAGAGCCCGACGACGCACCAGTGGGTGCACACCACGCTGTTTCAGGTCCCGGCCGGGACCCGGGTCAACATGACCATCCTTGGCTACGACGGCTGCACGCCGCTGCGTAACCCGTACTGGAGCAAGGTCACCGGGACTTACGGCAACGTCGCGCTCGTCAACGGCAAGCCGGTGTCGGTGCTCAACTCCTGGTCGGGATGCAACGTCGGGCACACGTTCTCGATCCCCGGGATCGGCCTCAACGTGCCGATGGCCTCGCCGCCGCTGACCGCGAACCTGTGCGGCACCTCGCCCTGCACGGCGGGCCCGCACACCGTGGTCAAGTTCAGCTTCACCACGCCCAAGGTGGCCGGTGAATATTTCTGGCAGTGCCGCGTCCCGTGCGGCGGCGGCTTCGTCACCGGCTTCGGCGGCCCCATGCAGACCATCGGCTACATGACCGGCAACATGGAGGTGGTGAGCTGATGGCCGCCGCAGCGGGCGACGCCTCTCCCGGCGCGCAGGCGATCAGGCCGAATGACGGGGAACCCAACCACGGGCTGCGGATCTTCCTGATGTGGGTGGTCCTGGCGCTCGCGGCCGACCTGCTCATCTGGTTTGTCTGGGGACCCCACCTGCCGCCTGGCACCATGGCCACGGCGTCGGCGGGCCAGCAGTTCGACATCAAGGTGATGGCCGTGATGGCCGCGCCCGTGATGGTCCTCGTCCTGGTCTACTTCGGCTACGCGCTGACCGTCTGGCGCCAGCGCGACGGCGACGAGGAGGACGGCCCGGCGCTGCACGGCAACACCCGGATTCAGGCCACCTGGATCACGGTGACGTCGGTGATGGTGCTGTCCCTGTTCGCGTTCGGCACCTACGAGCTGGTAACGGCGCAGGGTGCCGGTGCGGGCGAGGGCCCGAGCCCGATCTGGAAGCCGACCGGCCACACGACGCTGCAGGTCCAGGTGATCGGGCAGCAGTGGCGGTTCACTTACCGCTACCCGCAGTTCGGCGGCTTTGAGACGACGCAGCTCATGCTGCCCAAGGGCGCCTGGGTGGAGTTCCACGTCACCTCGCTGGACGTGATCCACAGCTTCTGGGCCTACCAGCTCGGGGTCAAGGCCGACGCCAACCCCGGCGTCGATAACGTCGCCTTCACCAAGCCGACCCAGCTCGGCCTGGTGACGGTGCGCTGCGCTGAGCTGTGCGGCCTGTGGCACGGCGCCATGTTCGACTACGGCCACGTGGTCTCCCCGGCCGCCTTCGCGTCGTGGGCCAGCGCGACGCGCATCCGGCTCGCCTCGGTGACCAAGATCCTGCCGCCGTACGCGACCAGCTATGACCCCACCGTGATTCCCAACATCAACAAGGCGATGGCCAAGGCCGGCATCTCCGGGGCGAACGGCTATTACTACCCAGGTCCGCCCTTCACGCCGACGGCTCCATGATCGCCCTGCCGGCAGCGCTCGGGGGGCCACCCCCCCGAGCGGCAGCAGCCGCCATGACCCCGTGCCCATTGACCCCGTGCCCGTTCCGATCCAGTACTGCGAGGAGGTGACCGGATGGCCATCGAGATTCAGCCCGGGCAGACCCACGAGCCCGGCGGCGGCGCACCCGCCGCCGCCAGTCGGCCGGCCCGGCCCTGGTGGCGACGTCCTGCCATCCACACGGGCCTGATTGGCGCCGTCATCGGCTACCTGCTCGGGCACCTGCTCGGCAATTTCCTGGCCAGCAGCACGCTGGCGAGCCAGTACCCGAATATCGCGCTGTCGGACTCCAGCGACCTGCCGATCGTGCTGGGCTACGTGCTCGCGATCGTCGGCTGGCTGGTCGGGCTCGGCGTCTTCAACGACCTGGCGCGTCAGGTCACGGGGCGCCCCGCCATGGAGGCGAACGGCCATGCGGAGTCGCGCGGCATCGCGCAGTACTTCCGGTACTCCCTCGACCACAAGGTCGTCGGGATCCAGTACCTGATCGGCATGCTCATCTACTTCTGCACGGCCGGCCTGTTCGCCATGGCCATCCGGGCCGAGCTGCTCTCGCCCGTGCATCACATCTTCAGCTCCTCCGCCTACGTCGAGATCGTGGGCGAGCACGGCACGATGATGATGATGCTGATGACCTCGGTCATCCTGGGGCCGTTCGGCAACTACCTGGTGCCGATCATGATCGGCTCCAAGCGGGTCGCCTTCCCCCGCATCGAGGCGCTGTCCTTCTGGCTGACCCCCGCCGCTTTCCTGATTCTGCTGTCGGGCCTGCTGCTGGGCGGCTTCCCGTTCGGCTGGACCGGGTACGCCCCGCTGTCGATCGAGTCGACCTACGGTGCCGATTCCTACGCCATCGCGTTCGGGCTCATGGGCGTCTCGATGATCCTGGCCGGGTTCAACCTGATCGTTACGATCATCTGCTACCGGGCGCCGGGCATGCGCTGGAGCCGGCTGCCGATGTTCGTCTGGTCGATGCTGGCCACGTCCTTCCTGATGGTGCTGGCCGCGCCGGTGCTGGTCGGCGGCATGTACATGATCATCACCGACCGGACCATCCAGACCGCCTTCTTCACCGATACCCTGGGCGGCAGCAGCTACCTTTACCAGAACCTGTTCTGGTTCTTCGGCCATCCCGAGGTCTATATCCTCGCGCTTCCAGGCTTCGGCATCGTGTCGGAGATCATCCCGGTGTTCTGCCGCAAGCCGCTGTTCGGGTACAAGGTCGCGGCGGCGGGCCTGATCGGCGTCACGCTGCTCAGCTTCTTCGTGTGGCAGCATCACCTGTTCGACAGCGGCATCAACCCGGACATGCGCCCGCTGTTCATGCTGACCACCGAGCTGATCTCGATCCCCACCGGGTTCATCTACCTGGTCGCGATGGGCACCTTCTGGAAGGCCAAGATCCGGCTGAGCGTGCCGATGCTGTTCGCGCTGGGCATGTACTTCAACTTCCTGATCGGCGGCATCTCCGGCGTGTTCCTGTCGGACGTGCCCGCCGACACCACCGAGCACGGCAGCTTCTTCGTGATGGCGCACTTCCACTACACGATCATGGGCGGCTTGATCTTCGCGCTGATGGCGGGCATCTACTACTGGCTGCCTAAGATGATGGGCGTCAAGCTGAACGAGCGGCTGGGCAAGCTGCAGTTCTGGACCATGTTCATCTTCTTCAACGCGACGTTCCTGCCGCTGTTCGCCGTCGGGATGGCGGGCCAGCCGCGCCGGGTCTTCGAGTACGCCCGGAACCTGCAGACCATCAACGACTGGGTCTCGATCGCGGCGTTCTGCCTGGGCGGCTCGATCCTGATCTTCGTGATCAACTTCATCTACTCCACGGTCTTCGCGCGGGTGCGCGAGGAGGGCAACCCCTGGCGGTCCCGCGGGCTGGAATGGCAGATATCCTCGCCGCCACCGCCGGGAAACTTCGCCCAGGTACCGGTGGTGCTGTCCGGCCCGTATGAGTACGGCGATCCCAACGCCGAGCCCGTGGCCGACCTCGCCCCGCCGCCAGGCGTGCTGGCGGCGAGCGTCAGCGGCCTCCAGTCGACGCGAGCGGAGGCATAACGATGGCGGAGACCACCGCCCCCGAGCCGGCTCAGCTGAGCCCGGCGCACGAAGAGGCCGCGTTCTACCACGAGGCAGCGCTGAACGCGGCCTGGATCGGCTCCCGGCTGGCCATCGGGTCGCTCTCGTTCGGCTTCGGGGCCTTCATCTTCGCCTTCTTCTACCTGCAGTCGCTGAACTCGCACGGGCTGTGGTACCCGGCCGGGTTCCACGGTCCGGGGATCGTGCTGGGCACGGTCATCATGGCCCTGATCGTGGTCAGCGCGGCGGTCCAGACCGCCGGATTGCAGCGGATCAAGGCCGCCAGCCGGAGCGCCTGGCTCGGGGCGGCCACGGTGGCCCTGGTCCTGGGGCTGGCCGCGGTGGGCCTGCAGATCTACCAGCTGGTCAGTCTGTCGTTCTGGCCGGGCGCCAACGGCTTCGCCAGCGTCTTCACCGGGGCCAGTCCGGTCTACCTGTTCGTCGCGTTCGCCGTGCTGATCTGGCTGGAGACGCTCATCATGCGCTGCCGGGCCATCCCGCCGATCTCCTTCGTCGAGCAGCCGCCGACATTCGCCGAGGCGTTCGCCGTGCAGCGCTTCCAGTCCGCGCTGAGCGCGTTCACCCTGGTATGGAATTACCTGGCCGTGGTCGCCGTCGTCATGTGGGTGCTGTTCTACCTCGTGCACTAGTGACGATCCCGGGCAGGCCGTCTCGCATCGCGGGGTAACCGGCCCCATGACCGCAGCAGGAGGCAGCGGTGCACGCAGCAACACTGGCCACGGGCGTACTCGCCTCGGGCGTCTCGGACAACTCTCCGCACGGGTTCAACTGGACCTTCGCATTCCCCATGATCTTGTTCATCGTCGTGGCGGTGGCGCTCTACCTGCTGTTCACCAGGCCGCACCGGGTGCCCGGTCACGGTGAGCTGCGCTTCACCCCGGAGACGGGGACCGAGGCGGGCAGCGTGCCCGACCCCGGGGCCGCGCGGGCCGCCGCGGTAGCCTCCGGCTTCACCACCGCGGCAGGCGGCGGGGCGGCCGAATCGATCGCCGAGCCCGCCGGCGCCCATCGGGCTGCTAGCGCGGAAGATGAGTCCGATACGGTGTCACAGGACGAGGATCCGGCGCTGCCGGACCAGACCGCAGCTGACGGTCCCGGCGCGGACACGCCGCCGGCTGCGCAGCAGCCGCCCAGCGATGACCCGGAGGCCAGCGAGTGACACACGCGACGGGCGCGCTGCCCTCCCGCGAGGCGGGGCACGCGGCGACCGCTACCGCCGCGGGGGCCGCGCTAGCCCCGGCGCCCCCGGCCGCCGGGCTGGCCGGCCGCCGGTCGGTGGGCGTCATCGCGCGCTCGCTGTTCCTGCTGACCAAGCCCCGGATCATCGAGCTGCTGCTGGTCACGACGCTGCCGACCATGCTGCTGGCGCGGCACGGCCTGCCGTCGGTCCGGCTGATCGCTGTCACCCTGCTCGGCGGGGCGCTGGCGGCGGGCAGCGCTAACACCCTGAACTGCTACATAGATCGCGACATCGACGCGGTGATGAAGCGCACGTCGCGCCGCCCCCTGGTGGCCAAGGCGGGTGCGGGGGGCGCAACGGCGATCAAGCCCAGCGAGGCGCTGATATCGGGCATCGTGCTCGGCGCCGCCTCGACATTGCTGCTCGGCCTGCTGGCCAACTGGGTCGCGGCCGCCCTGGCCGACTGCGCCATCTTGTTCTACGTCTTCGTCTACACCCTGGGCCTCAAGCGCCGTACCGCCTCGAACATCGTCATCGGCGGGGCGGCCGGCTGCTTCCCGGTCCTGGTGGGCTGGGCGGCGGTGACCGGGCGGGTCAGCCTGCCCGCCGTGCTCCTGTTCGCCGTGATCTTCTTCTGGACGCCGCCGCACTTCTGGGCGCTGGCGATGCGGTTCCGAGACGATTACGCCGCCGCTAAGGTGCCGATGCTGCCCGTCGTAGCCTCCCCGGCCGTGGTCGCCCGCAAGATCGTCGTCTACTCCTACGCGATGGTGGCGGCCACCCTGGCGCTGGTCCCGTACGCGGGCTGGGTCTACGGCTTTTGTGCCGCCGGCCTGGGGGTCTGGTTCCTGGCCGAAGCGCACCGTCTGCGGGGCCGGATCGCCGCGGTCGACGTGACCGGCGGGACGACTGCTTCCGGACCGGGCGGGCCGGCTCCGATGCGGCTGTTCCACCTGTCGATCGCCTACCTGACCCTGCTGTTCGCGGTCGTGGCCGTGACCTCCCTGCTGCCCTGGGGTAAGTGGTAGGAACGCTGCGGGCAGGAGTGCTGCGGGCCTTCGCCGACGGGCCGGCCGCGGCCAGCTACCGGCCGGGACAACCTGCGCCAGCTGGGCGAGTGGGCCGGTGACCCGATCGCCGGGCGGCACAGCCTATGGACCTGACGCCGTGCGCCTGACGCCGTGGACCCGAACGCCGTGGACCCGAACGCGGTGGACCCGACAACGGAGCCCTGACGTGGGCCTGACGCGGCGGAGTCTGACGGCGGCCCGGCGCACCGGCAGCGGGCCGCCCGCCCCGTTCGCCGACGCCAGCGGGGCGTCGTATTGTGGACTGCAGTTCGGCGACAGTGAGCCAGCCGACGGAGGTGGCGAATGAAGTTCGGACGCAGGCTTGGTCGCAGGGCCCGGTGGGCCGTACCGGGCGCCGCGGTAGTCGCGGTCGGCGCCGTGGTTGCCGGCACCGCCGTGGCGGCAGGCGCGCAGGCGGCCCCGGCCCTGCCAGCCCGGAGCGTTGCCCAGCTACTGGCCGACGTCCAGCGAGCCACCGGGCCGGGTCCGCTGACCGGCACCATCCAGGAAACGGCGAACCTGGGCATCCCGAGCCTGCCTGGCCTGGGCGATAACAGTTCCCTGTCGGGGCTCTCGATGCTGTCCGGAACGCACGCCGCCACCATCTGGTATGCCGATCCGACGCACGTCCGGATCGCGGAGCAGGTCCAGCTCGGCGAGACTGACCTGCGACTGAACGGCCGTCACGCGTGGCTGTGGGACAGCAAGGCCCAGACCGCCACCCGCATCGTGCTGCCGGCTGTCCCGTCCGGGCGCCAGGCCGGTGCACCGGACATCAAGTCGCCCGCCGCCGGCATGCCGCCCACGCCGCAGCAGGTGGCCAGGCAGATCCTGGCCGCCGTCGGCCCGACCACGGCCGTGTCCCTGCAGCAGAACGTCACCGTCGCCGGGCAGGCCGCCTACCAGCTCGTCGTCGCGCCCAAGGACAGCCGCTCGCTGATCGGCCGGATCCGGATCGCCGTCGATGCCGGCCGTTACCTGCCCGTGCGGGTCCAGGTGTTCGCTCGCGGCGCCAAGAGCCCCGCGTTCCAGATCGGCTTCACCGCGCTGACGTTCGGCCGCCCGGCGGCGTCCAACTTCACCTTCACCCCGCCGCCCGGCGCCAAGGTCAAGACGATGATCGTGCCCGCCATGCGGCCGGGATTCGCGCCCGGCCAGACCGCCCCGGTTCGCCTCCCGGTGCGGGTCTCCGGCCGGGGCCGCCCGATGCGGATAGTCCGGCTGCCGCGCGGCAGCCTGTACTCCGGCGGTGCCAGTGGCTGGACGGGCGTTGCGCCCGCGGCCGGGGTGCTCGGGCCCAACGACGCTATCGGCGGGCCCGGCGGCCCGACCGTCCTGGGCCAGGGCTGGCTCTCGGTGCTGGTGCTAGGCGCCCACCCCAAGGGTGGCCTGGCCAGTGCCAGGCGAATCGAGACGGTGCACGGCGCGCACAACCCCGTCAGCGTCGCCGCGGCCTCGTCGTCCGGCGGGGTAGTCTCCGTCGGCTCCGCGGGCTCCGTCAGTAGCAGCAACACGGCCGTGTCTGTCATCAAGGAATCGCCGTCGAGCGGAGCGCCCATGGTGGCCGGCCCGAACGCCGCCATGCTCCAGGTTCTGTTGCGGGCCGCCAAGCCCGTGCACGGCAAGTGGGGCAGCGGCCGCCTGCTGCGGACAAGCCTGTTCTCGATCCTGATTACCGCCAAGGGGCCGGTGCTCGTGGGCGCGGTGACGCCGGCCGTGCTCTATGCCGACGCCGCCGGCGTCAAGTAAGCGCCGCCACCACGTGAGCCCTGTCCCGCCGCATTCCGCCCAGCCGGACGAAGTCAGCTTCGGCCGGCCAGGCGAGCCCTCGCCGGTCACGCGTGCGGCGCCGGGGCCAGGCGCTCAGGGGCCGGTCACTCAGCAGCCTGCCGCGCCGGGGTCGAATGGGGACACGTCAGGGTCGGTTGCGCCCGGACTGGCTGAGACGGCCCTGCCGGAGTCCGGCCCAGGCTCGGTCACGGCGGAGCCGGGTCCAGCCTTGGCGCCCGGGCCAGTCGGGGCCGGCGCGACGAGCGCTCCGGCGATCGCCACCCGCGGCCTGACCAAGCGCTTCCGCAGCGGCCAGCTCGCGGTCGACAACCTCAGCCTCGAGGTCCCGCCAGGCTCGGTCTACGGCTTTCTCGGGCCCAACGGGTCCGGCAAGACCACCACCATCCGCATGCTGCTGGGCCTCGTTCAGCCGACCAGCGGGAGTCATCAGCTGCTGGGCGTCCCCATGCCCGGCGGGATCAACGCCGTGCTGCCCCGGGTCGGCTCGCTGGTGGAAGGGCCGGCCTTCTATTCCTTCCTCTCCGGCCGGGCCAACCTGGCCCGGTGCGACGCCGCCGACCGGACGGCCGACCCCCGCACCGCCGCCGCCCGCATCGGCGAGGCCCTCGACCGCGTCGGCCTGACCGCCACAGCGGGCAAGCACTACCGCGCTTACTCGCTCGGCATGAAGCAGCGGCTGGCCATCGCGGCCGGCCTGCTCCAGCACCGGGACCTGATGATCCTCGACGAGCCGACCAACGGCCTCGACCCCCAGGGGACCAGGGAGGTGCGCGGCCTCATCCGCGAGATCGCCGCCGAGGGAACCACCGTGTTCGTCTCCTCGCATCTGCTCGCCGAGGTCGAGCAGATCTGCTCGCACGTTGGCGTCATGCGGGCCGGGCAGCTCGTCTTCGAGGGCACGCTGGAGCAGTTGCGCGGCGGCGGCGTGGCCCGGGTCACCGTGCTCACCGCCGACTCCGAGGTGGCCCTCAGCGTCCTGGCCGGATGCGGCCTGGCCGATATCCAGGCCGTCAACGGGAAGGTCAGTGCCCAGCTAGGCGGGCAGGCGCCCGAGGACATCAACGCCCGGCTCGTGCAGGCCGGCGTTCGCGTCGCAGGCCTGGCTACCACGCGGCCGAGCCTGGAGGACCTGTTCGTGGAGCTCACCGGGGAAGGCTTCGATGTCAACGGCTGACCTGGCCGGCCAGCCGGCGAGCGGCCGGCCAGCGGCCGGCCGGCGGGTGGGCGGCCAGCCGGCGGCGGCGCAGGCCGCGGGTTACCGCCCTGCGGCGGCTCGCGCGTGGCTGCGGCTGCTGCGATCCGAGCTGGGCCTGATCTTCCTGCGGTGGCGCAACATTGCCCTGCTCGCCGTCCTGGCCGTCATTCCCGTCCTGATCGGCATTGCGCTCCGGCTCGCCGCGCCGTCGGGCGGCGGCCAGGGGCCCGCCTTCCTCGACCAGGTCGCCGGGAACGGCGTCTTCCTGGCCTTCCTCGCGCTGACCATCATGCTGACCCTGGTGCTGCCGCTGGCCGTCGCCGTCGTGTCCGGAGACTCCGTGGCTGGCGAGGCTGGCCATGGGACCCTGCGTTACCTGCTCGCGGTCCCCGTCGGCCGGACCCGGCTGCTGAGCATCAAGTACAGCGCGCTCCTGGTGTTCTGCGTCGCGTCTGGTCTGCTGGTGGCCGGGATTTCCCTGGCCGTCGGCGCCGCGGCGTTCCCGGTGGGGCCGGTCACCTTGCTGTCGGGCACCACAGTCTCGCTGGTCGACGGGCTCCTGCGGCTGCTCCTGGTGACCCTCTATGTGGCCGCCGCCATGGGCGCCCTCGCCGCCATTGGCCTGGCCATCTCCACCTTCACCGAGCACGCCATCGCGGCTATCGCCGCCATCCTGGTCATCGTCATCGGCAGCGAGGTGGCCGACAGCGTGCCCCAGTTCGCGGTGGTCCACCCGTACCTGCCGACGCACTTCTGGTTGTCGTTCGACGGGCTGCTGCGCATGCCCATCGCCTGGGGCAGCGTCGGGCAGGGGCTGCTGTCGTTCGGCATCTACGCCGTCATCTTCTGCGCCATCGCCTGGGCCCGGTTCACCACGGCCGACGTGACCAGCTAGCCCGATCAGCTGTGGTGGGTGTCGGGACCGACGGTGTAGGCGCGTCCGGCTGGCGTGATCCACTGGAAGATCCCAGGCTGGGGCTGGGTCAGCTGCCAGCCGGATAGCTGCTTGAGGATGTGGTGCGCGCGGCAGAGCGGGCCGAGGTTGCAGCGGCAGGTAGGACCGCCTCGGTGCCATGGCCGGGTGTGGTCGAGGTCGCCGCGCCAGGCGGGCTGCCCGCAGTAGGAATACCGGCAGGTGAGGTCCCGGGCCGTGACGTACTCGCGGATCCGCGGTGGTGGCCGGTAGGCCGCTGATGCCTCGCCGTGCGCGCACCTGGCGGGCGCCTGCAGATCCGCCTCGGCCAGCTGGACCGCCCGGGTCCGGGCCCGGGCGGCGGCCCGGAGGATGTCGTGCAGGATCTCGCCGGTCGGTGTGTCTTCGGGTAGGTCGGGATCCAGGCTGGTTACCGGCATGGTGACAGTGACGCGGCCAACCAGGCTGACAGAACCGGACGGGCGAAGGTCACGGGGCGGGAGGCCGCGGAGGACCCGCCCGACCGCGATGGCATGGCCATGATCGTCGGTGAGAACGACCCGCCAGCAGCTTGTGACAGATTCCTGATACGTTCCCGCAGGCCAGAGCAGGGCCTGGCCGGGCCAGGCGAACCGGACACCGCCGCACCTGCACCATCCCAGCAGCCCGCCACCTCCGCGGCCGAGGCCCGGCATTTCCGCCTGGCGCTGGAGTCCGACAGGGTCGTGCCGCCGTCGGGGAACTTGTGGATCGGCGGGTAGCAGGTCTGGCTCGGCCCGGCCCTGGCCGGAAGGACAGTCACGATCTGGGTGGACGAGACCAGCCTGCATGTCCTGCTAGATGGCACCCGCCTGAAGACCCTGCCGTCCCGGCTGGGCGTCACCGAACTCGCCCGGCTGGCCGCCGAGGACGCCCGTCCCGCCGCGCCCTCCCCGCTCCCGGCCGGGACTGGCATGGCGATCGAGGTGGGCCGGATGGTCAATGGCGCCGGGTTGGTCGGCCTGGCGGGCGCCCTGTTCAGTGTCGGCTTCGAGCTGTCCGGACAGCGGGTCACGCTGCGTATGGAGGGCACTCAGATGGCTGTCATCAGTCATGATGGCACGCTGCTGCGAACTCTGCCCTGCCCGGTCCTCGTTCGTGACCGGCATAGGCTCCGAGGGGCACGCAGAGCCGCCAGCATCAGTGCGCCCTCGCCCACTAGCCCGGTGACAGTGCAGCGGCGAGTATCCCAGCGCGGCCAGATAATGGTGGCAACGCAACGCATCCAGGTCGGCATGATCCACGCCCGCAAGATTGTCACCGTCACCGCCGACGACAACACATTCCAGCTCGACATCGACGGCCAGACTGTCGCCACTGTACCCCGCACCAGCGGTCGGGAGATCCACCGTTACAAGGCCTACGCCACCAAGCCGCCACGCCGTCCGCGCTGATGGCGGAACCGGGCTACTGTGCACCTCATGAACACTCCGCCCGGGCCGCCCATGGCCGCCGGGACCGAGTCCGACCTGATGGGTGCTTTGTTCTCCCCGGCCGGGAGCGCCGACCCGCACGTGATCCTCCGCGGCTCGCCGTTGCCCGGCTGCCAGTACCCGTTCGTCCGCGGCGTGCTGCGCGACCCACGGTTGGCGGCCCCGACCATCCCGCCCTCCCCGGACCCGGCATTCCAGCTGCTCCGGCGGTGGATGATCCGGCTGGACGGCGACCGGCACCGCCGCGTCCGGGACGCTTTCGGCGGCCTGTTCACCGCCCGCAGGGTCGAGCGCTACCGGGCTATCATCGCCGGGCGGGCCGCCGCGCTAATCGATCAGGCAGCCGACGCAGGGAGCATGGACCTGGTTACCGGCTTCGCCCGGCCGCTGCCGTTCACCGTGATCAACGATGTGCTCGGTGTCCCGCCCGAGGACCGGGACTGGCTCGGTGCGGCGCTGGCCACCCTCAACCTTGGCTTCGCCCGGCAGCGTGACAGCGACCGCACTCCCGTCCAGGAGGCCAACGACGCGGCCGAGCAGATGCTCTCTTACTTCGCCGAGCTGCTCGACCAGCGCGCCGCAGCACCAGCCGATGACCTAATGACCGCCTTGGCCGCCCGGCACGCAGACGGGGAGGACCGCCAGGACCTCCTTGCGAACTGCATCTTCTTCGTTCTCGCCGGGCACCAGACCACGACCACCCTGCTCACCCTGGGCACCCACCTGCTCTGCACCCACCCCAGCGCCGTGGCCGCGCTGCAGGAAGATCCCGGGCGCTGGCCCGCGGCCGTGGAGGAAATGCTGCGGCTGATCACCCCGACGACCTTCACCGGAGCAACTCCCCGGACCGACGCTGACATCCACGGCGTCACCTGCCCGGCCGGGCAGCCGCGGCTCCTGTTCCTGGCCGCCGCCAACCGCGACCCCTCCACCTTCCCCGACCCCGACCGATTCGACATCAGCCGCGAACCCAATCCTCACCTGAGCTTCGCCGCCGGAGCCCACTTCTGCCTCGGAGCCCCCCTCGCCAGACTCCACGGCGAAGTCGCGCTAAGCACCCTGTTCACCCGCCTGGCCGCCCTGGCCGCCCTCACCCCGCCCGACATCACTGCCAGCGTCCCCATCCGCCAGATCGACCACTTCACCGTCACCTGGCAGCAAGACTGACCAACCCCAGGCCCCGCACTACAGGGCAGCACGATCAACCATAAACCGCTTAGGGCGTGGAAAGGATCAAGCGAGGCCCAAACGTAAAGCCTCAAGTGGAGCCAGGCACTCGGGGCGAGTCTTGTTCGACCCCCAGGGTCGTCCACTAGGGTCCTCCACCGTCCCCAGGTTGCCCACCGGGCCGTGCGAACGCTCAGGTACGCTTGAGCGTTCGGTGATCTAGCTTCGTGCGTTGTGTCCGACCTGGCAAGGGTGTACGCCCTGCGACTGAGGTAGCCGAGCGGACGCAACCGGTCATGCCGAGGAGGCCTTATTAAGGCCACAACGGTCGGCCGCGGAGCTAGTCTGGGTGTCATCTACCGGATTACCTTTGATCGGCCGCTATCGCCATGGTTAAGGATGATCTACCTAAGGATCCTCGAACTCGTCAATCGATGAGTCCGGCGACCGAGGATCTGAATTCTCGGTCCTCCGCTGAAGGACGCTAACCGTTGGAAGAGGCAGCCTATCTCCGCCGCCAACTGGGCGATGCATTCGTGTATTGGATCCTAGGAGATCTAGACGACGAACTGTCGCCGCAGCAAGTAGACGTTGCGCTGACCATCTCAGCAATGCTCCGAAAAGGTATATCCGACCAGCCCGGAATTCCGATTGGATTGGTCGCGAAGTCTTTGGTTTTCTACCGTGCAGAGTGGGGGACCACTTCCATAAACCACTTCCGTCAGCACGCGGCTCAAGCTCAGCCGACAAGCTATGCTCGTTCTGGCGATCAGTTGCTTGATTCCCTCATAGATCTCGCAATTGAAGGTTACGGCGAGATGCTGCTACCCACATATCCTTTTGACTCCGACCTTGATTGGGGTCATTATTTTAGAACGTCTGAGGGCCGCAACGTAGTCGCAGCTATGCGCAATGAGGGCGGATTTTTGTTTGCGGCTGACGACAATGCTGCAGAGTCGGAGGCGGAAGGTCCGTTTAACGACATCCATAGAAGCTTCGAACCGCTGTTGTATGCCTGCAGGATTATTAATGCAGCTTGGGGCCTTGCCAAGCTAAAAGCAAGCGTGCCCAGTTTGGATGAACTTGTCGATAAGCTGCCCGACACTCTCAGCGGTGCCCGATCACTTCTTCGCGGCGAGTCGACTCAGATAATTGCAGTCAGTTCCTTTACCGGTATACGGCTACCTGAAGGCACCGAGATAGTTGGGAATTGGGGCCGGATTCGGGCAGCACGTGCCGAGGATCACCCGAGCTTGCTCAAGCCAATGCTTGAGAGACGGACTATGACGACCACCGACGCGGGCGAGCACGTAGAAATCACCGACGCTGGGGATGTGATCTTCGAGGCCCGAATTGCAATGAAGATGAGGATCAACCGCGATGCGGACCAGATGTCCTGGAGTACGTCGACGAGAGAAGACATACCAGGCCAAGTCGATCGCGTGCGACTAGCCTTTGCTTTGGCAATCAGACGTGATGCATGGCCTGTCTTGATCCCGACGTGGCATAAGATTATCATGCCACTTATCGGCAACGGACCATCCTCATACAGCGATCCTCAGTCTATGGCCTCGCGGGTACCGATATTGCTTTCACTCGACGAAATCGCATCGTGGGAGAGCTGGATTGACGTCGTTATGGCGGCAGATCTGAGGCAGTTGAACCTAGCCATAACGCGGACCTTGCGTGCTCAAACAGAGCGACGTGATCGCTCAGATGCCTTGATTGATGCGGTGATTGCATGGGAATCGCTATTCGGGGCGATTACTGAAAGCACGCTGAGAGTGTCCGCATCCCTGGCCAGGCTTCTGCACGCGGCCGGGGCGGAGCGAGAGCTAGCACGCAGCCGCTATTCCAAGATATACGAGCGGCGCAGCAAAATCGTTCACGGAGCCAGAACTAAGACCACCGCTGAGCAAATTGACGAAGATAGTCGCACCGCAATATATGTTGTGCTTGAAGTGATCCGCGTTCTACTGACAAAACGATCCGATCTTCTTCCATTGGAAAGCGCAGAGCGAAGCATGCGCATTCTTATGCAGGATCACCAATTCACAGCGCAAGAGGAGATTCCATCAATCTTGCCAGCAGGCGAGTCGCCGCAGGAAACCGGCAGCTAGGAACAGATTCAGCGATAAGTGAGACCCGGCCCAGGAGTACTTCGGTGTTGCACTCCAGCTGGACAAGGTTCACGGAGGGGTTGTTACGGACCGCCAAGCCGAACAGGCTCTTAGCGGGAAGGCGACGCTAAGCGCAGCGTGCGGAGAAAATCTCGGGAGCTTTTGGGTCTCGGACTCGCGGAAGCGTCGTTCTAGCTCTGAGTCGAGTTCGCCCGCAACCATCAGGAGCGATGGCAGGGACTGCCTGGATGCGGTGAGCGCAGTATGACCGAGTGACGCAGCTTGCGCAAGGTTGTCCTGACGGGCAGCGTAGCCGCCCTGCTGAAGACCTACGCCAAGTGCATCGAGGGCCAGGACGAGACAGCCAGACGCCGCATACAGGAGGCGCTGCGAGACGGCGAGGACCAGTCGGCGAAGGAACAGGACGAGGAAAAGGATGGCTGAAACTTCAGTGCGTCCCCTGGGCGTCGTGGCCATTGTCGACCGACGTCAGCCGTGACGGCCAGGGTCCGGTCAGAGCCGCTCAAGCACGTCAGCTCGGCGGTTGGCAGTAATGGGGCGCTCTCCTCCAAGACCCCCCAGGGTAGGCTGAGGAGGTGGCGCAATACCGACGATAGCGCCCATGTCTGACAGCGGGACGAGACCTCATGTGGATCCATGCGCCGGGCTCGGCGGCGATGGACCCTTTCGTTGTGAACGAACAACCAGCCACTTGTGACAGATTCCTGATACGTCCCGCAGGCCAGGGGTCAGACGTTGAATGACGCCCGAAGAGCTTGGCCAGCGCAGACAGCAGGCCGCCCGACCCGCTGCGGAAGGCCCGGATGGCAGTGGCTGCATGCATGGTACTAACAAGCGCGTTCATTGGTCCATGATCCAGAACCGCGACGGCGTCGGGATCGCCGAGCTTCGCCGCGACCGGGCCTCAGGTATGCCCGTCGCTGCCCAAGTACCTCTTCGGCAAATCGCATGTTCCCGGCTGACGAAGCGGGCGAAGGAACCGTGATCGTTGGCGCCTTGACGATGGCGAGGCGCTGCTCTGAGTTCCTTCAGCTGCCCGTCAGCCTTCGC
>Ga0208219_1000097_pt1 | contig 39188 bp, 43 predicted proteins | sample NGESurshal072012_7_FD_184469 | JGI IMG/M metagenome (GOLD analysis project Ga0208219, IMG submission 184469) | Arctic peat soil microbial communities from Barrow, Alaska - NGEE Surface sample 53-2 shallow-072012 (SPAdes) | ecosystem: Environmental > Terrestrial > Soil > Wetlands > Peat ... | reverse complement strand
GATGATCGTGTCAGGCTTCGTCGAGCCGATCACGAAGGAGCTCCCGCTCGAGTACGCCGTCGAGATGAACCGCCTCATCCAGCTGCAGATGGAAGGCTCCGTCGGTTGATCGTCGAACGGACGGACTTCATCTCCGTCCCCGTCACCGACATGGAACGGGCGAAGCGGTTCTACGGGGAGACCCTCGGCCTGCCCGAGATCGAGCACCCCGAGCAGGGCTTCCCCGAGTACCAGTTGGGCGAGAACGTCAGCCTCTATCTGTTGCAGATGGAGAACATCGGCAGCTCGTTCACCGGGCCGCACACCGCGTCGATCGCCCTCCGCGTACCTGACGTCGCGGCGGCGCAGCAGGAGCTCGAGGCGAAGGGCGTCGAGTTCGGTGGAGAACCGTTCGACACCGGCGTCTGCCACATGGCCGTCTTTCACGATCCGGACGGGAACACGCTGATGCTGCACAGGAACTACACGCGATGAGCCGCAGCGCCGCCGTCGAGGCGTACCGCGCGCTGCCGCTCCCGGACACCACCGAGGAGCACTGGCGCTTCACCGACCTGGCGGGCTTCGATCCAGACGCGTTCGCAGGGGCGGCGTCGGCCGAGATCGAGACGCTGCTCGACCTCGACGTCAGCGGCTACGCCACCGTGACTGCGGACGGCATCGACATCGCGAAGGCGCCGGAGGGCGTGACGTTCGCGCCGCTGCCGGAGGACTACGAGCGGCTGTACTCGCTCGTCGGCTGGGACGAGAAGTTCGCCGCGCACAACGCGGCCATGTGGAAGACCGGCCTGCTCGTCGTCGTGCCGAAGGGCGTCGTCCTCGAGAAGCCGCTGTACGTGCGCATCGCCGCCACCGGGCAGACGTTCTGGCGTCTCGTCGTCGTCGCCGAGGAGGGCGCGCGCGCGTCGCTCATCGAGGAGTACGCGTCGCCGGCCGCCGACACCGAGGCCTACTCGAACGCGGTCACCGAGCTCTTCGTCGAGCCGAACGCGAAGCTCGAGTACGTCTCCCTGCAGAACCTCTCCCGAGAGACGTGGCACTTCGCGTCGCATCACGCGCGCGTCGAGCGCGACGCCGAGCTCGACTGGGTCGCCGGCGGCTTCGGCTCGAAGAAGGGCAAGACGCGGATCCAGAACGACCTCAACGGGCCCGGCGCCACCTCGCGCGTCACCGGCGCCTACTTCGCGGACGGCACACAGCACCTCGACTACGACACCTTCCAGGAGCACATCGCGCCGGACTGCACGTCCGACTTCGCGTTCAAGGGCGCGCTGCGCGACCACGCGACCGCGGTGTGGCGCGGAATGATCCGCGTCGAGAAGGACGCGCAGAAGACGAACGCGTACCAGGAGTGCCGGAACCTCATGCTGAGCCCCACGACGCATGCGGTGCCGATCCCCGGGCTCGAGATCCTCGCCAACGACGTCCGCTGCACGCACGGCGCCACCGTCGGCCGGGTCGACCGCGAGCAGCTCTTCTATCTGATGGCGCGTGGCCTGCCGCGCACCGAGGCCGAGCGACTGATCGTCCGCGGCTTCTTCCAGGACGTGCTGGACCGCATCGAGCTCGAGCCCGTCCGCGAGGCAGTGACGGCCGCGCTCGAAGCCCGCATTCCGCAGGGCTAGCGAAACCGTCCATGCGCCCCATGCGGCGCTGGTACCGTCCGCGGCGCATCGTGATGCGTCGCCCAGAACGACTCATGCTGATGCTGTCGCTCGCGGCACTCGCCGCGTGTTCCAGCGCGCTCGCGGCCCGGGCCGCGCCGACGCATGTCTCGCCGGGGTCGTGGTGCGGCGGGCCGGCGTGGCGGCTGATGAACCTGAGCGACCCGCAGCGCGCCAAGGTGCACCTCGGCCGGATCGAGACGACGATCCCGGAGATCGCAAAGTTGCGCTCGCCCCAGCTGATCGGAACCAGACGGACGACGAGCTTCCAGCTCAACACGTGGCGCCTCCACGTCGTCGTCGACCGCTACCGCATCGCCTCGAACGGCGAGATCGTCCTCGTCCTCTTCGACATCCCGAGTGGCATGTACATGGACGCCTACCTGCCGAACCCGCACTGCCTCGGGCCGCGGTCGCGCGACCGCACGGGCATGATCGCCGCGCGGCGCGAGTTCACCGACCATTGCCCCCACGCGACCGCGCAATGGCAGCTGCTCGGCGCGAGCGTCGACATCTCCGGCGCCGGCTTCTGGAACAGCGTCCGCACGACGCGCGGCGCGCTGCCGAACGGCGCCGAGCTCCGGCCACTCACGAACCTGTCGCTCGTCACAGGCTGCGGCGTCGGGAGCTGAGCGCGTGCGCTGGCGGATCGGAAAGGAGCTCGAGCGCGCGATCGCCGCGAAGCGGCGCGTCCAGATCGCCCTCGCCGTCCTCATCCTGCTCCTTGGCGCGCTGCTCGCAACCGGCGTGTACAGCACGTTCGCGCTCTATCGCTCCGCGGAGGACCGGTACATCCACACGCTCTTCCCGTTGAGGACCCACTCGCAGGATCTCATCCTCCAGATGGTCAACGAAGAGACCGGCGTACGCGGCTACATGCTCACCTCGGACCGGCGCACGCTGCAGCCGTACTTCCGCGGACGGAAGAACGTCCTCACCGACCTGGCGAAGCTCTCGCAGCTCACGGCATCGCGACCCGATCTGCAGGCGGAGCTCAAGCCGATTCGGTACGAGATCCGGGCGCTCGACGGCTACTTCGACCGGCAGATCACCTTCGTGGCGGACGGGCAGCTCGGGGAGCACCGGGCGCGGACGGACGTGCTTGGCGGCCAGCGCCTCTTCAATCGATTCCGCGGCAACTCGCAATCAATGGCGGCGTCGATCACGGCGTTCGTCGACCAGACGCGCAGCGACGAGCGGCGGACGCTCACGCGCGCAATCCTCCTCCTGGCGGCGAGCGGCCTGTTCGCTCTCGGGATTGCGATCTTCCTCCTGCGACGCGTGCCGGAGCGGCTCCGCAGCCTCTACTCGGACGAGGAGCAGGCGCGTATCCGCGCAGAACACGGCGCGAACGCGTCCCGTGCGCTCGCGCATGTCTCGGATGCGGTGGTGATGCTCGATGACGGCTCGCGCGTGCTCTCGTGGAACAACGCCGCCGAGGAGCTGTTCGGCGTCCCCGCGGAGGCCGCGCTCGGACGGCCGGCGGGCGGCATCTTCCCCGAGTTCGGGGTCCTCATCGAGCGGTCCGGCGGAGAGCTCACGCCGGTGCGCATCGGCGGCGAGGAGCGCTGGCTGGCGATCTCGCTCAGCCGCTTCGACGGAGGCCGCGTGGTCACGCTGCGCGACGCCACCGCCGAGCACGTGCTCGAGCGCGCCCGCGCCGACTTCGTCACCACCGCCTCGCACGAGCTGCGCACGCCGCTGACCGCGGTGTACGGCAGCATCCGCACGCTGATCGACCGCGAGGACGAGCTGTCCGAGCCGGTACGCCGGCGTCTGCTGAAGATGATCGAGCAGGAGTCCGAGCACCTCGCACAGATCGTCGACCAGCTCCTCGTCACCGCGCAGATCGATCGCGGGCGGCTGCGGATGGAAGAGCGCGACTGCAACGTGGCGGAGCTCTGCGCCTCCGTGCTCGAAGCCGCCGACTCCCGCAAGCCGGAGTCGATCCGGCTCGAGCTCGTCGCCCCGCCGACAACGCGCCCGCTGCGCTGCGACCCGCCGCGCCTGAAGCAGGTGCTCGTCAACCTCGTCGAGAACGCGATCAAGTACTCGCCCGAGGGCGGGCGCATCGAGGTCCGCATCGCGGACACGCCCGACCGCCTCCGCATCGACGTGGAGGACGAGGGCCTCGGGATACCTCCCTCCGAGCAGGCCCGCATCTTCGAGAAGTTCTATCGCCTCGATGCCGAGATGACGCGCGGCGTCGGAGGCTCCGGCCTTGGGCTCTACATCTCGCGTGAGATCGTCGAGCAGATGGGCGGGCTGCTCTCCGTCCGCTCGCGCCGCGGCGCCGGCTCGACGTTCACGGTGACCCTGCCCCGCGCAGGCAGCGGCGCTCAGCCGCGAGCCGAGCGCCAGACCCAACCGGCGTGACGCCGGCGCTCGTCAGGACCTGACGAGCGGCTTGTACTTGATGCGGTGCGGCTCGAGCGCCTCGGCGCCTCGCGTCTCTCGCACCCAGGCGGCGTACTCGCCCCACGTGCCCTCGAACCATGTCGTCTGGCTGTCGCCCTCGAACGCGAGGATGTGGGTCGCCACCCGGTCGAGGAACCACCGGTCATGGGTGATCACCACCGCGCAGCCGGCGAAATCGAGCAGCGCCTCCTCGAGGGCACGCAGTGTGTCGACGTCGAGGTCGTTGGTCGGCTCGTCGAGCAGGAGCACGTTGCCGCCGCTGCGAAGGAGCTTCGCGAGATGAACGCGGTTGCGCTCCCCGCCGGATAGGTCGGCGACCCGCTTCTGCTGATCGGATCCCCTGAAGTTGAACCACGACACGTACTGGCGCGAGTTCACCTCGCGCTTGCCCAGTTCGATCGTGTCGAGGCCGCCGCTGATCTCCTTCCACACCGTGCTTCCGGGCTCGAGGTCCGCACGCGCCTGGTCGACGTACGCAAGTTGGACGGTGTCGCCGACGCGCAGCACGCCCGCGTCCGGCGACTCCTCGCCCGCGATCATGCGGAAGAGCGTCGTCTTGCCTGCGCCGTTCGGGCCGACGACGCCGACGATCCCGGCGGGCGGAAGCGAGAATGTGAGGTCCTCAACGAGGAGCCGGTCGCCGAAGCCCTTTTGCACGCCCTCGGCCTCGATGACGACGTCGCCGAGGCGCGGGCCGGGCGGGATGTGGATCTCGACCTTGTCGAGCTTGACGTTCTGCTCCTCGGCGTACATACGCTCATACGCGGCGAGGCGCGCCTTCGACTTGTCGTGCCGCGCACGCGGAGACATGCGCACCCACTCCAGCTCACGCGCGAGCGTGCGGCGCCGGGCCGACTCGGTCTTCTCCTCGACGGCGAGGCGCTCTTGCTTCTGCTCGAGCCAGGACGAATAGTTCCCCTGGAATGGGATGCCGCGGCCGCGGTCGAGCTCGAGGATCCAGCCGGCGACGTTGTCGAGGAAGTAGCGATCGTGCGTGACCGCGACGACCGTCCCCTTGTACTCGGCGAGGAAGCGCTCGAGCCACGCGACCGACTCGGCATCGAGATGGTTCGTCGGCTCGTCCAGCAGCAGGAGGTCAGGGGCGGACAGCAGCAGGCGGCAGAGCGCGACGCGGCGACGCTCACCGCCCGAGAGCGTCCCGACGTCCCGGTCGCCGTCGGGCACGCGCAACGCATCCATCGCGTGGTCGAGATGCTGGTCGAGCTGCCACGCGTCGGCGCGGTCGATCGCGTCCTGCACCTTGGACTGCTCGACAAGGAGCGCGTCGAAGTCGGCATCCGGTTCGGCGAATTTCGCGGAGACCTCGTTGAAGCGGTCGAGCAGGTCGCGTAGCGCGCGCACGCCGTCCTCGACGTTCTCGCGCACGGTCCTGGCGGCATCGAGCTCCGGCTCCTGCTCGAGGAGCCCGACCGTCGCGTTCGGCGCGAGCTCGGCGACGCCGGAGGACGGCTCCTCCTTCAGCGCCATGATCCGGAGCAGCGTCGACTTGCCGGCGCCGTTCGGGCCGAGGACGCCGATCTTCGCGCCGGGCAGGAACGACAACGAGATATTCGCCAGAACCTGGCGGTCGGGGCCGTAGAACTTGTCGGCCCTGTACATCGTGAAGATGTAGTCGCTCACGCAGCCAAAGGTAACAGCGCGCTGACGAACTGCTAACGGATGGCTCCTACGCTGACGACGTGCTCGCAGCAGCCGCAGCACTCGTCCTCGGGCTCTGGTGGCCCGTCGCCGCTCCCGACGGCGCCCACGTCGCGTTCACGAAGGTCTACGAGCAGCACATGGAGCTGGATGTCCTCAACGTGCGCTCGCACCGCGTCGTCCACCTGGGGACGAACGCCGGGCAGCTCTTCCCCACGTGGTCGCGCGACAGCTCGCACCTTGCGTACGCATCGGGCCGGCGGCGTGTGGGTCGCGAACCTCGAGGGCAGCGGGCGTCCGGTCGACCAGCGCGCGCAGGTCTTCGGCGTCGGCACGTCGTGGGACGGCGTCAACCTTCTCATCTCCGCATCGGCCCCCCACTGCTCCGTGCGGACCACGATCGTCAGCGTGCGCCCGAGCGGAGCGGCAACCGCGCTCGCGGGAACCTGTCGACCGGCGTAGTACAGTCGCGCGCGTGGCTGGAAGCTGCTGCGCGCGCGACTACGAGTCGTTCTTCGGACGGCGGCAGGCGGCGCGTGACGCACGCGGCTTTCGCCGCCACGGCCTGCGCGGCTCCGCGCGCGACCTGCTCGAGCTGAGCGGCGACGTGCGCGGCGCGAGCGTGCTCGAGGTCGGCGGCGGCGTCGGGGCAATCGAGCTGGAACTGCTCGCCGCGGGCGCCGACCGGGCGACGAACGTCGAGCTCTCGGGCGAGTACGAGGACGTCGCCGGCGAGCTGCTCTCCGAGCGTGGGGTGTCGGATCGCATCGAGCGGCGCATCGGGGACTTCGTCGCCGAAGCGGGCACGATCGAGCCGCACGACATCGTCGTCATGCACCGCGTCGTCTGCTGCTATCCCGACGTCGACGCGCTCGTCGGCGCGGCGGCGGAGCGGGCACGCCACAGGCTCGTGCTCACGTACCCGCAGGAACGTGCGATCGTCCGCGGCGCACTCCGGCTGGTCAACGCGATGCTCAAGCTGCGTCGATCGACCTTCCGCGTGTACGTCCACCCTGTACGCCGCATCGAAGCGGCTGCCCGCACGCAAGGTCTCACGCCCGCGGCGCGACGGCGGCACGGCCTGCTCTGGGAGTCGGTCGCGTTCTCGAAGAGCTAGCGAAGCGCCGCGAGCGCCTGATCGAGCTTCGCCTTCGGCGCGCCGACGAAACCCGACGCGACGACGACGACGTTGCCGAACTGCTCGCGCACGATGTGCTGCGGTCCCGTCCCCCACTTCACCAGAGGCACGGCAGCCAACGCCTGTTGTGCATGCGCGTTTGTGTCGAACACCCACACCACCTCGCCGGTGTGGAAGGTCGTATTCGACCCGCTCAGCTGCGCCTGGACGTTGAAGCGCATGTCGCTCTGGTTGAGGGCGAGCGGCAGGAACGGCACCTGGCCCGTCACGTACTGGTTGCCGGTGACAACCCCGGTGAACGGAAGGCCGGCGGCGTAGAACGCCTTCGAGACCTCGAGCACCGAGTGGGACTGCGCCTTGCCGCCTCCGCCGCCGCAGCCTGCGGCGAGAAGGGCGAGCGAAGCGAGGAGGACGACGAGCCTACGCACGGCGTCAGCCTAGCGGGGCGTGAAGGCGAAGACGCCGGTGGTGCCCCCACCGACGATGACGATGCGCCCGTCGAGCGCGACCACGGCCGGGTCGGAGAGCGAGACGGGCAGGTGCGCTGCAACCGTGACGGAGCGGCCGACGATGCGCAGCACGTCGTTTCCGCCGACGAGATAGAGCGCGTTCTCGAGCGCGGCCATGCCGGCGTGGGCCTCGGGCGCCGGCAGCGTCGCCACGCGCGCGATCTTCCGCGTGGCCGGGTCGATCGAGTAGACCGTGGACGAGGTGCCCGACGGCGTGATGCCGCCTGCGACCACGATCCGGCCGCCCAGGACGGCGACGCCGGCGTACCGCGTGCCGGCCGGCAGCCGGGCGACCGTCGTCGTGCGCCCTCCTCCGTCGTAGCGGAGGATCGCGCTCGCGTACGCCGATCCGGTGTAGCCACCGACGAGGTACACCTTGCCGCCGACGACGGCGGCGCCGAGGTCGGACAGCGGCTCGTCGAGCTTGCCCGCGCTTCGCGCGCTGCCGGCGAGGCTCACGCGGTCAATCGTGTCGACCGAGACCGACTCCCCGCCGCCGAAGAGAAAGATCGACGTGCCGAGAACCGCCGCCGCAGCGTCATGCGTGGGCGCCGGCAGGCGCCCGACCATGCGCAGGCGCTGTGGCGTGCCGAGCAGGACGCTGTCGATCGACGATGAGCCCGTGTACCCACCGAGCACCATCAAGCGACCGCCGGGAAGGGCGACTGCGGAGGCCTTCGACAGCGCCTGTGGGAGCGATCCGATCCGCTGCACGGTCGAGACCGTCTTACGCGCGGCCTTCACGCCGCCCGGGACGGCCGGAAGCAGGTCGAGGCCGTCGGGCTTGTTCAGGTAGCCGGGTGCGATTCCGGGACTGCCGAGGTGGCCGTACGACCACACGACCTTCTTCGTGCGCGGATTCACGACGAGCACGCGGTGGTTCCAGTCGTCGGTGAGCGCGATCATCCCGTTCGGCCAACGGACGGCCAGCGAGGGCCGGTTCAGCGTCCACTCACCCGTCGGCTGCCACGTCCAGACGATCTTGCCGCTCGGGGTGATCTCGTCCACTCGGCCCGGCATGTTGAACCCTGCGACGAGGATGTCGCCGTTCGGCAGCAACTGCGCGTCCGACGGGTACGTCGTCGGCGTACGAACGGTGTACACGAGCTTGCCGGTCGCGCTGATGCGGTCGACCCAGCCGCCGATCTCCGTGATGAGCACGCCGCCGTCGGGCAGCGGCGTATCGCCGTTCGGCGAGCTGAGCGTCCTCGGCGGATCGTGCGTGCAGTCGCCGGCGTGCCCGATGCTGCGCACGATGCGGTGCGCGCGATTCACCCACAGCACGCGGCAGTTCTCGATGTCGGCCACCTGCATGAGCCCGTTCGGCAGCAAGTACGCGTCATCCGGATTCGACATGTAACCGGGCGACGACCCGCGCACGTCGGCGTGCCCGTACGACCACGTGACGCGCCGCGAGCGCACGCCGATCAGCGCCATCGTCTGGTTGTACTCCTCGTTCGTCGAGATGGACTTGTACCCGGTCGTGAAGAACGCATCGTCCGGGTCATGCAGCCCGTCCTTCTGCCACACGATCTTCTTCGACGGCGAGACCATGATGATCCGGTTGTTGTTGCGGTCGGCGATCATCACGTAGCCGGGGACAGGCCCCGGCTTCACCGGTGGAAACCCGAGCTTCTGCGCCGGCGTGGGCGCGAGCGCCGCGGCGAGCGCGAGGAGGATGACGCTAAGCATGCAGCGAGATCGTGCCGTCTACGCCCGCCTCGGCGGCGACCCAACCGGCGCGCACGACCCGTCGAGCGCCGTCTGGCAGTCGGCACGTGCCCGCGAAGCTCGTCAATCCGACCTGCGTCACCCGGCCGCGGCACACGTCGCCGCTCGGCAGGTACTCGACCTGCAGCGAGGTTGCGTCAAGCCGTTGAGGCGAGACGAGGAGGTCGGCGCGCACGAGCAGCTTCTGAGGCGACTGCGCCCCGCCGACGAAAGAGACGATCTGCTTGATGTTGGTCCCGTTGCGGATCACCTGCCCCGTCAGCCGCTCCGAGATCCGCGACGCGTTCCACGGGAGAGGGTTCTTCTGCAGCGGCCCGAGCAGGAGGACGGGCAGGATGACGACGCCGACCGCTCCCGCAGCAGCAATGCGCGTGGGGCGAAGCGCGCCGCCGCCGACGCGCCACGCGACGAGCGAGGCCACGGTGGCGATGCACAAGCCGTAGACAACCGCGAGCCAGGTTGCGCTCCGGTCGGTGCCCGCGAAGATGCCGTGCACGGACGCGAGCGTCCAGACGGCGAAGTTGGCGTAGTGGGCTGCGCGCCAGAACCGGTACGGCATCCGCTTGCGGTAATGGTTGGTGATCGCGAGGGCGAGCAGAAGCTCGGCAGCGAAAATGCCGAGGCCCGTCCAAAGCGCGCGGTATCGGGCCGTGAACGGGACGACGAGCTGGACGATCGAGAACGGCAGGAACGAATCGACCGCGATCGCGCCCACATGGACGACGATGAGCGAGCCGACGAGGAGCCCGCCGAAGCGGTGGATGTCCTCGACCGCGAAGCGCGGCCAGCGACGGCTCTGCTTCTTGCCGCCGAGCGTGATGCCGATCGAGACGACGACGCTGAGGACGACGTAGGCCGCGACGCCGGACGCGCGAGCCGCGTACCAGATGGCGGGGCTCGAGGTCAGATGCACACGACGCTCCTGTGCCATACGGCGTTGCACACGATCTGTTCATCGAGGCCGAGGAAGCGTCCAGCCATGCCGCGACTGTCCAGCCAGTCCGGACCGTCTTCGCCGAGGAGATAGGCAGCCTTCGCCGCGACGTCGGCCGCGAGGCAGGTGGCACCCGACACCGTGACCTGCTCCCACGGCGAATCGCTTGGCCGACCGGTTCGCGGGTCGATCAGATGAGGGCCGCGCGTGGCCGTTCCGCTCGTCGCGAGGCCGCCCTCGACCACGCTCACCGCGCCGCCACCCGGGAGCCCGACGTCGACCGGCCCTCGCACCGCGAGGTCGCCGCCCGCCGAGACGAAGCCGAGGCCGTCCAGCGTGGCGGCCGCTTCGTCGACCGCGAGCGCCTTGACGACGCCGTTCAGGTCGAGCGCGGCGCCAGCACGGCTGAGCAGGGTGCCGGAGAGCCGGACGGCTCCTGCGCCGAGCGCCGCGTCGACGAGCCCACCGGTATCCGCAGCGGCGTCGAGCGCGACCTGAAGCGTCGCGGCGAAGAACGGAGACACGGCGAGCACTTGCGACCGGGAGGCGTTGACGCGTGAGAGCTCGGATTCGGGCCGGAAGAGGCTGAAAGCCGCCTCCCAGCGCTCGAACACCGCGGCAACCTCGCCCGCGTCCCCGCCGGCGAGCACGATCTCGCAGCCCATCGCGCGGAAGCGACGCACGGTCACGAGGTGCTCGTCACCACCGGCGGCGGCTGGACCGGCGGAGCGATCTGCCCGCCCGCGAGCACGCTCCTTCGGACGGCCCGCTCGAACGATCTCGGGGCGGCCAGCGGCCGCGCCCGGTGCTTCGTGTGCCCGGCGGCATGCGCCTTGGCGCCGACGAATGCAGTGCCCAGCACCAGCGTCGCGACCGCCCCGAGGGCGAGCTTCGCCCCTCGGGCGCGCGCCCGTGCCGCGTCGATGCGGCCTTCTGCCACGACCCAAGTCTTCGCTACCAACCTGAGGGTTTGCTGAGAGCGGCGTTGCTCCCTCATTGCCCCGTACCATGGAAACGGTGGCCGTGATCGCAGGTCAAAGGAAGCTCGACGCCCGCGCGCTGCGCGCCGATTTCCCCATTTTCGAGCAGCTGATCCACGGCCAGCCGCTCGCCTACCTCGACTCGGCCAACAGCTCCCAGAAGCCGCGGCAGGTGCTCGACACGATGACGACGTTCTACGAGACGTCGTACGCGAACGTCCATCGCGCCGTCCACGTGCTCGGCGAGCGCGCGACGGCCGGCCTCGAGGGCGCTCGTGAGAAGGTGCGCGCGTTCGTGAATGCGCCCGACGTGCGCGAGATCGTCTTCGTCCGGAACGCCACCGAGGCCCTGAACCTCGTCGCCTACTCCTGGGGCGGGAACAACCTCGGACCGGGCGACGCGGTCGTCGTCACCGAGCTCGAGCACCACTCGAACTTCGTCCCCTGGCAGTACATCGCGCGCCGGCAGGGCGCGGAGTTCGTGATGCTGCCGCTCGACGACAACCACGAGATCGACCTCTCGGGGCTGGATCGGATCGCGCGCGACTACACGGTGAAGGTGGTGGCGACGAACCTCGTCTCCAACGCGCTCGGAACGATCCACGACGTCGGCCCGCTCACGCGCTGGGCGCACGAACAAGGCGCGATCTTCGTCTGCGACGCGGCGCAGGCAGCGCCGCACATGCGCGTCGACGTGCAGGCGCTCGACTGCGACTTTCTCGCCATCTCCGGCCACAAGATGTGCGGCCCGAGCGGCATCGGCGCGCTCTGGGGACGCGGCGCGCTGTTGCAGGCGATGGAGCCGTTCCTCCTCGGCGGCCACATGATCAACTCGGTCCGCTACGAGAAGACGACGTGGGGCGAGCTGCCGCACAAGTTCGAGGCCGGCACCGCGCCGATCGCGGAGGCAGTCGGACTGGGTGCCGCCGTGGACTACCTCGAGGCCGCCGGGCTCGACGCGATCGAGGCGCACGAGCACGAGCTGGTGGCATACGCGCTCGCGCGGATGAGCGAGGTGCCCGGCATCACGCTGTACGGCCCGCCGGCCGAGCGCCGCGCCGGTGTCGTGTCGTTCAACCTCGACGACATCCATCCGCATGACGTCGCGCAGATCCTCGACCGCCAGGGCGTGGCCATCCGTGCGGGGCACCACTGCTGCCAGCCCCTCATGCACAAGCTCGGCGTCGCAGCGACGAACCGGGCGAGCTTCTACCTGTACACGCTCCCCGAGGAGATCGACCAACTCACCGAAGGGCTGTACACCGTGCGTAAGGTGTTTGCCTAGATGAACGAGTTCGAGCAGATGTACCGCGAAGTGATCCTGGATCACTACAAGAACCCGCGCGGGCACGGCGTCATGGAAGGAGCCGATGCCGAGGCTGAGGGGCAGAACCCGCTGTGCGGCGACGAGGTCTCGATCTACGTCGCGTTCGCGGACGACGGCGAGACGATCGACGAGGTGAAGTTCTCCGGCCGCGGGTGCGCCATCTCCCAGGCGGCGACGTCGATGCTCACCGAGATGGTGCAGGGACGGACTGCATCGGAGGTCGCCGTCCTCGACAAGGACGAGTTGCTGGAGGAGATCGGCATCCCGCTCACGCCGGTGCGCCTCAAGTGCGCGATGCTCGGGCTGACGACGCTGAAGGTCGCGCTGCACAAGGCGAAGGGCACGCCGCTGCCGCAGGGCCTCGCCGGCTTCGACGAGCTCGAGCTCACCTGAGATGGCCGAGCTGGAGGTCGCGCCGGCGGACGAGTTCCCGCCTGGCTCGACGAAGCTGATCGTCGCCGGGCCGGGGATGGTCATCGGCGTCTACAACTGCGGTGGCGCGCTGTATGCGATCGAGGACCGCTGCTCGCACGACGACGGCCCCCTGTGCGAGGGAACGTGGGAGGAGGACACGTGCCGCGTGATCTGCCCGCGCCACGGCTCCGCCTTCGACCTCGCCACCGGCCGGCCGATGTCGCTGCCCGCGTTCGAGCCGGTGGCGACGTATCCCGTGCGCATCGTCGACGGGCTCGTCAAGGTCGAGGTTGCCTGAGAAGATCAGGTGCTGGCCGACGACCGACCCGCTCTACCTCGCCTACCACGACGAGGAGTGGGGCCGGCCGGTGCGGGACGAGCGCAGCCTGTTCGAGCGCCTCTGCCTGGAGGGATTCCAGTCCGGGCTCTCGTGGCTGACGATCCTGCGCAAGCGGGAGAACTTCCGCGCCGCCTTCGCCGGCTTCGATCCCAACGCGGTCTCGCGCTACGGCGAGCGTGACGTCGAGCGCCTGCTCGCCGACGCAGGCATCGTCCGTCACCGCGGCAAGATCGAAGCCGCGATCGCGAACGCACACGGCGTGCTCGCCCTGCGCGACGCCGGCACACCGCTGCGAGACCTCATGTGGGAGTACCGCGACACGACCGAGTCGAAGGAGTTGTCGAAGCGACTGAAGGCGGCCGGCTTCCGCTTCGTCGGCCCGACGACCGTCTACGCCGCCATGCAGGCCTGCGGCATCGTCAACGACCACATCCCCAACTGCTGGGTACGGGACGAGGTGGAACGCGAGCGCCACGTCATCCTCCGTTGATATCGTGGGCTCACCACGGAAAGGAGGTGGTCCGGAGTTGACATCAAGTATTTCGGCCAGTGGAGGTACCAGCGGGTAGAGGCGCAGTCCCCGGGACCACCGGGAATCGCCTAGCCAGCGTAGGGGCCGAAGCGACTCTGCCGAATCCAGCGTTGGTTACCAACGAGGGGCCGCCGAAAGGTGGCCCCTCGTCTATTCAGGCAGCTGCTTCTGCGGGTTCGGCGGCCTGGACGAGCGCCTCGAGCACGTCCCGAATGCCGTCGATCGCGGACTCGTCGTAGCCCTCGTGGACACGGGAGACCGGGACGGGCTCGCCGACGACGCGCGCGCCCGCGATCCCGAGGATGCGGCGCAGGTCCTGCTGCGCCCAGAGGGCGCCGAACTGGCCCTGGCTCGCGCCGACGACGGCGACCGTCCGGTTGCGGAGGGCGGCGTCGGTCGTAGGGCGCGAGGCCCAGTCGATCGCGTTCTTCAGGCCGCCGGGGACGGAGCCGTTGTACTCCGGCGTGGCGAAGAGGATCGCGTCCGCCGAGCCCCAGTCCTCCCGGAGCCGGCGGACGCTCTCGGGAACGTCGGCCTCGAGATCCTGGTCGTAGACCGGCAGGTCGCCGATGCCCTCCCACAACTCGACCTGGGCGCCCGCGGGGGCGAGCTTCGCCGCCTCCCGCAAGAGCGCCGTGTTGTACGACTCCGCCCGAGGGCTGCCGGAGACGCCCAGGATCTTCATGCTTACGCCTCCTGCTTCACGAACGCGAGCTCTGCGATGAGCTTCACGTCGTCGCCGAGGTAGTTGCCGCCGCCCTGGTTCGGTGCGTTCCAGACGATGCCGAACGCGTTGCGGTCGATGGTCGTCTCGAGCTTGACGCCGACGCGCTCGCGACCGAACGGGTCGACGTTCGGCTCCGAGATGGAGCCGGTGAGCTGGACGGGAAGGGTGACGCCCTTGATCGTCAGCTCGCCGCCGTCGAGGCCGTCCGCCTTGAAGCTGATCTCCGGGAAGCGCTCGGCGTCGAAGAAGTCGGGCGTCTGGAGGTGGCCGTTCAGCTGCTCGTCCTTGACGTCGATGCTGGCGACCTTCGCGGAGCCTTCGAGCTTGCCGTCGACGAGGGTCGCGGTGAAGTCGCGGAAGCTGCCGCGGAACGTGTTCACGCCGGCGTAGGCGATCTCGAACGAGACGTTCGAGTGCACCGGGTCGGCACTCCAGGTGCCGGCAGGCGCGGACTTCGTGGTGCTGGTGATGGTGGACATGGCGGAATCTCCTTGGTATAGTTGACTTCGCAAGCAATGATAGCGAGAGAAACATGATGAGTCAAGTATTGAGCACGCAAACAGAAATCGCCCAGGAGCATAGGGCCTGGATCCGGCTCCTGCGGGCGCACGCGGCCCTCACCCGGGAGCTCTCCGGCCGCCTGGAAGCCGCCCATTGCCTGTCCCTCCGGGACTACGACGTCCTCGTCCAGCTGCACTCGGCGCCCGACCGGCGCATGCGGCGGATCGACCTGGCCCGGACCGTCATCCTCAGCCCGTCCGGCATCACCCGCCTCCTCGAGGGCCTCGAGCGGTCCGGCTGGGTGGCCAAGCACCACTGCGCATCGGATGCCCGGGTGACCTACGCCGTCCTCACGGAGGCCGGGGTGGCGAAGTTCGAGGAAGCGCACGTCACCCATCTGGCCGACGTCGAGGAGCTGTTCGGCTCGCGGTTCAGCGGGGACGAGCACGACCGGCTGGCCGAGCTCCTCGGCCGGCTCCCGTTGCTCGACGCCGGCACGTGCAACGCATGAGCCACGCGTTCTCCTCCCTCGACGAGCTCGGCGACGGGCCGGGATTCCGAAAGGTCCGCTCGGCGCTCGGGGTGACCGCATTCGGCGTGAACGCCGTCGTGTATCCGCCGAACTTCGAGGGCTTCCAGCACTACCACGACACGCAGGACGAGCTGTACTTCGTCCACAGCGGGCGGGTGCGGGTGGAGGTGGAGGGCGAGACGCGCGACCTCGGACCCGGTGGCCTGTTCCACGCCGAGTCGACAACGCCGCGCAAGGTGTCGAACCCGTTCGACGAGGAGGCGGTGCTCTTCATCGTCGGCGGATGCGGCGGCTACATCGAGCGCGACGGCCACATGGTCGATCCCGCCGACGTCGAGCGGCGCGCCTCGTTCGGCAAGAGCTAGAGAAGCACAACCGCGCGGATCTCGCCGTTCTGGCCCAGGCGGCCAAGCGCTTCCGGGGTCTCTTCCAGCTGCAGCGTCCGCGACACGAACCGCGCGAGGTCGAGCCGCCCGTCGAGCGCTGCCTGCGCGAGGAGCGGGAAGTCCTCTTGTGGGATCGTGTCGCCGCCGTGCGTGACCGCGATCGAGACCTTCGGCCCGAAAACATTGCGGTACAAGTCGACGCCGAGCGTGGCGCCCGTGGACGGAACGCCGACGAGCGTCGCAACGCCGCCGTACGCGCACATACGCACCGCCTGGTCGAGGCCTGACGCCGCGCCGATGGCGGAGAACGCGAAGTCGACGCCCTTGGTCAGCTCCTTCACTTGAGCGATCGGATCGCCGGCGGATGCGTCGACGACGTCGGTCGCGCCGAGCGCACGTGCGGCGTCGAGCTTCTCAGCGGCGACGTCGACGGCGACGATCCGCTCCGCGCCCGCGAGCTTCGCACCCTGGATGACGGCAAGACCCACGCCGCCGCAGCCGATGACCGCGACCGATGCGCCCTCGTGGACGGGCGTCGCCCACAACGCCGCGCCGGCGCCGGTCGAGAACCCGCACGCGAGCAGCGCAGCCTGCTCGACCGGAAGCTCGACGGGCACCCTTACCGCGCATGCCTCGTGCACGATCGCCCGGTCGGCGAGCGTCCCGCAGCGGAGCACCGCCGAGAGGAGTTGTCCATCGGCACGGTGTACGCGCTGCTCGGCGTGCAGCGCGGACGAGCAGCGCCGCGGATCCCCGCGCTTGCACGAGCGGCACTTCCCGCACGGGGCGCGCCACGCGAGGACGACACGGTCGCCCGGCTTCACCAAGGTCACGTCGGGACCGACCTCCTCGACGATGCCCGCGCCCTCATGACCGAGCAGGATCGGGAACGGCATGCCCCAGCCGCCCGTCTCGACGACGTGGACGTCGGTGTGACAGAGGCCACAGGCCTCGATGCGCACCTGCACCTCGTGCGGGCCGGGCGGGTCGAGGACGATCTCCTCGACGACGGGCTCCGCTCCGGACTCGGCATAGACGACGCCGCGCGTCACGAGACCGTGCGCCGCAGCTGTTCGTCGAGCGGGACGAGCGGGAGCTGGAACGTTTCGACGGCGCTCGCATCGTGGACGACGTTGTCGCCGAGCTCGAGCATGGTCAACTGGTCGCGCGTCACCGGCGCGCCGGGAAGGCGCTCGGTGAGCGCGGCCTGCGCGCGGAGCAGGCCGATCGGCACGTGCACGGACGGGCGACGCGCACCGATGACCCGCTTGAGGCGGTCCCAGAAGTCGTTCCACGTCACCGCGTCAGGCCCGCCGATCTCGAACACGCGGCCGGCCGCGGCCGGATGATCGATCGAGCGCGCGTAGTACTCCGCGACGTCCTCGACCCAGATCGGCTGCAGCCGCGCCTGCCCGTCGCCGACGATCGGCGTCACAGGCGCGAAGCGCGCCAGCCGCACGAATGTCGGCAGCACGCCGCCGTCTTGTCCGAAGACGAAACTCGGCCGGAAGATGACGTAACCGAGGCTGGACGAGCGCACCGCGCGCTCCATCTCCCACTTCGCGGTGAAGTACGGCACAGCGTCCTTCGAGCGCTCGTCCAGCCCGAGCGCGCTCGCGAGCACGAAGCGGCCGACCCCCGCGCCTTCGGCGGCAGCAACGAGGTTGCGCGTGCCGTGCTCCATCACGCGCTCGAAGTCCGCTCGCGATCCCTTGATGACCGCGACGAGATGGATGACCGCGTCGACGCCGACGCAGGCGGCTCGCAGCACGGTGACGTCCGCGATGTCGCCGACGACGAGCTCCGCTCCCCACGCCGACAGCCGGCGCGCGCGGCGAGGATCGCGCACGAGCGCACGCACGGTGACGTTGCGCGTCCGCAGCGCATGCACGACGTGGCCGCCGACGAACCCGGTTCCCCCTGTGACGAGGACGGTCACTCGAAGTTCTTGAAGTAGCGGCTCGGCGTCGGGCCCTCCTGACCCTTGTACTTCGAGCCGAGCGAGGACGAGCCGTACGGGGCAGCGGCCGGCTCGGTCATCTGCATGAAGGAGATCTGCCCGATCTTCATCCCCGGGTAGATCGTGATCGGAAGCGTGGCGACGTTCGAGAGCTCCAGCGTCACGTGCCCGTCCCAGCCTGGATCGATGAAGCCGGCGGTGGAGTGGATCAGCAAGCCGAGGCGGCCGAGCGAGCTCTTCCCCTCCAGGCGGGCGACGAGGTCATCGGGCAGGCGGATGCGCTCGAGCGTCGAGCCGAGGACGAATTCGCCCGGATGGAGCACGAACGGTGTGTCCCCCTCGACCCGGACGAGCTCGGTCAGCTCCTCCTGCTCCTGCTTGACGTCGATGTACGGATACCGGTTGTTGTGGAAGACGCGAAAAAGGCGGTCGACCCGCACATCGACGCTGGACGGCTGCAGGAGGGAGTCGTCGTAGGGATCGATCTCGATCCGGCCCTCCGACAGAGCCCGGGCAATCGTCGCGTCGGAGAGAACCACGTGGCGATCGTAACGCGGGGCGGCCGGGCCGGGACGCCCGATATCGTGAGATCGTGGCTGCCGTCCGCTCGATCCAGCTGAAGACCGAGATCCCGGGGCCGCGCTCCCGCGAGATCCTCGCCCGGCTCGACGCCGTGGTCTCCTCCGCGCTGGCGGTGTATCTCCCTGTCGTCGCCGCCGAGGGCCGCGGCTCGACGCTCACCGACGTCGATGGGAACACGTTCCTCGACTTCGCGGGCGGCGTCGGCTGCCTCAACGTCGGCCACGCCCATCCGCACGTCGTCGAGGCCGTCCAGGAGCAGGCGGCACGCTTCCTCCACACCGACTTCACGATCGTCCCGTACGAGGTGTACGTCGACGTCGCCGAGCGGCTCATCGCGGCGGCGCCGTTCACCGGGCTGGCGAAAGCGGCGTTCTTCAACGCCGGCACCGAGGCGGTCGAGAACGCGGTCAAGTTCGCGCGCGCGTACACGCGCCGGCCGGCGGTGATCGCGTTCGAGGGCGCGTTCCACGGCCGCACGCTGCTCTCGCTCACGCTCACATCGAAGACGCACCCGTACAAGGCCGGGCTCGGTCCGTTCGCGCCCGAGGTGTATCGCGTCCCGTTCCCGTACGAATACCGCGGCGTCAACACGCACGAAGCGCTTGCTGCGCTGAAGCGCGCGCTCGTCACGCAGGTGGCAGCCGAGAACGTCGCTGCGATCGTGATCGAGCCCGTGCTGGGCGAGGGCGGGTTCGTCGTCGCGCCGCCCGAATTCCTCCAGGGCGTCCGCGCACTGTGCGACGAGCACGGCATCGTCCTCGTCGTCGACGAAGTCCAGACCGGGTTCGGCCGCACGGGCCGGATGTTCGCCATCGAGCATTCCGGCGTCGAGCCGGATCTGCTCGTCGTCGCGAAGTCGATCGCCGCCGGGCTGCCGCTCTCGGGCGTGCTGGGGAAGGCGGAGATCATGGACGCGCCGGACGAAGGCGGCGTCGGCGGAACCTATGTCGGCAATCCCGTGGCGCTCGCGGCCGCCGGAGCCGTGCTCGACGTGATCGAGGACGAGGGCCTCGTCGACCGCGCCGAGCGCATCGGCGAGACCATCCGCGGCAGGATGCAGGAGTGGCAGCGCCGGCATCCCCAAATCGGCGACGTCCGAGGCCTCGGGGCGATGCTCGCGATCGAGCTGGTCGAGGACCCCGCGTCGAAGCGCCCTGCTCCGGAGTTGGCCTCGGCGGTCACAGAGGCGGCGGCGGAGCGCGGCCTGCTGCTGCTGAAGGCGGGAACCCACTCGAACTGCATCCGCGTGCTCTGCCCCCTCGTGATCGGCGACGACGAGCTGGAAGAGGCGCTCGGCGTCTGGGGCGACGCGCTGGACGCGGTTCTCGCGTAGCCGCGGCGGGCTCTTGCGCGTGCTACCGACGTGGCACAGCCCTCACCGTCTTCGCATGCCCGCAGGCGCCGGAAAGGCTCGATGGTCGGTGAGGTGATCGCAGAGCGGTACGAGCTCGAGGAGGCCGTCGGCCACGGCGGCATGTCGAGCGTGTACCGCGGTCACGACCGGCTGCTCGAGCGCACGGTGGCGCTGAAGGTGCTGCACGCGCACTTCGGCGACGACGCCGAATACGTCGAGCGGTTCCGGCGCGAGGCGCGCGCGGTTGCGCAACTCTCGCATCCGCACATCGTCACGGTCATCGACCGCGGGTCGGCCGACGGCCACCAGTTCATCGTCTTCGAGTACGTCGAGGGCGAGAACCTCAAGCAGCTGGTCGAGCGCATCGGACCGATGCCGGTCGATCGCGTGCTCGAGCTCGGCATCCAGATCGCGGACGCGCTCGCCTTCGCGCACGCGCACGATCTCGTGCACCGCGACGTCAAGCCGCAGAACGTCCTGATCGACAGCGCGGGCGACGCAAAGGTGACCGACTTCGGCATCGCGCGCTCGCTCGACGTGGAACGGGGCGTGACGCAGACGGGCACCGTCATGGGGACGAGCAACTACCTCTCGCCGGAGCAGGCCGCAGGCAAGCCGGTCACGCAGGCGACGGACGTCTACTCGCTCGGCGTCGTCCTCTACGAGCTGTTGACCGGCGAGGTGCCGTTCCACGGCGACAACCTCGTCGCCGTCGCCATAAAGCACGTCACCGAGCATCCTCCGAGCCTGCTCGACCAGCGAGCCGATATCCCCCCGCGAGTGGCGCAGGCGGTCGAACGCGCGCTGGAGAAGGATCCCGCGCAGCGGTTCGCGTCGATGGATGCGTTTGCGAACGAGCTGCGGCGCTGCCGCGACGAGCTCGGAGGGCCGGAGACGGAACGAACGCTGATCCGGGGCACGCCCGTCGTCGCCGCGCCACTCCCGGCGCGGAAGTCTCGTGCCCGGCGTCGGCGCGGCCGCCTGCCGATGCTGCTCGCGCTCGCCGGTCTCGTCCTCATCGCGGTCGTCGTCGCCGTGATCGCGTTTGACGGCTCGGGGGCCGGCACGGGACACCCCGGAGGCGGCGGAACGGTGAACGGGGTGACGCTCCAGGGCGTCGGGAACTACGAGCCGAGCGGCCCGCCCGACAAGCACGCGAACACGGCGCCCGCCGCGACGGACGGGAATCCGTCCACGGACTGGATGACGCAGCACTACTTCAGCCCGGCCTTCGGCGGGCTGATGCCCGGCCTCGGCCTCGTCGTCGACGCCGGCCGGAGCGTCAAGCTCGGCTCCCTCACCGTCCAGACGCCGACGCCCGGCTTCACGGCGCAGATCCAGGCGGGGAGCTCGCCGCACGGGCCGTTCGCCGACGACTCGGGGCCGCAGACGGTGAGCTCGACGACGACGTTCCACCTGAACGGCGCGACGGCGCAGTATTACGTCGTGTGGATCACGCAGCTGCCGCCCGGCGGCAAGGCGGCGATCAGCGAGGTCACGTCGGGCTAGGAGGGACGGGCGGAACGCCGGGCGAACCCGACGGCCGCGAGCGCGAGGTGCGCGAGCCCGACTCCCATCAGCAGGTACCCCACGGCGTTCCCGTCGAGAACGAGGATCGCAGCGCCCCCGACGATGCTGACGAGTGCGAATGCCGCCCGCGCGCGCGGGTAGCCGTCGGCGATGCGGTAGAAGAATCCCACTAGTACTCCAGATGCGAGCGGCGCTCGCGCCGCTCGAGCGCGAGCCCGATGAGCCGGTCGAGCAGCTCCGCGTAGCCGATGCCGGACGCCTGGAAGAGCTTCGCGTAGACGCTCGTCGCCGTGAACCCCGGGATGGTGTTCAGCTCGTTGACGACGACCTCTCCGTCGTCGCGGACGAAGAAGTCGACGCGCGCCATGCCCTCGCATTCGCTCGCGACGAACGCGTCGACCGCTCGCTGCTGCACGAGCTCGATCGTGTGCTGCGGCAGCTCGGGCGGGATCACGAGCTCCATGCCGCCCTCCTCGTACTTCGACGCGTAGTCGTACCAGTCGTGCCCGAGCGTGTCGATGCGCCCGGGCAGCGAGGCGATCGGCGGCGGCAACCGATTGCCGAGCACGCCGCATTCGACCTCCATCCCGGAGACGAGCTCCTCGACGAGCACCTTCTCGTCGTGCCGGCGGGCAAGCGCGACTGCAGCCTCGAGCTCGGCGTCATCGTGCACCTTCGAGATCCCGACCGAGGAGCCGAGCCGCGCGGGCTTCACGAACGCCGGGTAGCCGATCGGGTTGTCGACCGCGTCGCCGAGCCGGATCGTGTGGTGCCGCGCAACGGGAATCCCGCTGTCGCGCATCACCTTCTTGAAGAGATCCTTGTCCATCGCGAGCGCCGAGGCGGCGACGCCCGCGCCGACGTACGGGATGTCGGCGAGCTCGAGCAGACCCTGCACGGTGCCGTCCTCGCCGAACGGGCCGTGCAGGATCGGCAGGACGACGTCGACGGCCCCGAGCGCCGCCAGCGTTCCATCCTCGGCCGGCACGGGCAGCGTCGCCGCCGGTGAGTCGGTGTCAGACACCGAAAGTTCGGTGTCTGACACCGTGTCCAACGCCCACCGGCCGTCACGGCCGATGGCGACGCCGACGACGTCGTAGCGCGCGGGATCGAGGGCCTCCAGCACCGAGCGCGCCGACGCGAGCGAGACGTCGTGCTCGCTCGACCGGCCGCCGGCGAGCAGCGCGACGCGCAGTCGGCGCGTCGTCAAGGCGTGGTGGTCGTCGTCGTCGTCGTCGCCGTCGCCGTCGTCGCCGGGCAGCCGCCCGACGGACAGCGCCCGACCACGAGCGTCACGACCGACCCAGGCTTTGCCTGCTGGCCGCCCTCCGGGCTCTGGTCGAGCACGATCTGATCCTGATTCGGGTCGGTGACCGTCGTGTAGGTGAAGTTCACCTTGAAGTTCATGCTCTGGAGCGACGACGTCGCTGAACCGACGTCCAGCGTGCGGACGTCGGGCACGGCGATCGTCTTCGGCCCGTTCGAGACGGTCAGCGCGATCGTCGAGCCCTTGGCCGCCTGTGCGTTCTGCGCAGGCGACTGATTGACGACCGTGTTCTGGGGCTGGGGGGAATCGACGTACGTCGGATTGACCTTGAAGCCCGCCTGGTTGAGCGTCGCGGTCGCGTCGCCGATCGTCTTCCCGATGACGCCCGGCACGGTGACCGGCGTCGGCCCCTTGGAGACGTTGATCCGCACCTTTGTGCCGGAGACGACCTGCGTCCCCACCTTCGGATCGGATGCCGTCACCTCGTCCGCGGGCGTCGTCGACTGCACCTCGTGCACGTCTGGCACGAGGTGCACGGCCTTCAACGCCTTAATCGCGTCCTCGGACTTCAGGCCCTTCAGCGTCGGCACGGCCACCTTCGGCTTGCCGGTCGACACCAAGATGGTGACATCGTTCCCCTTCGACTGCCTGTGGCCGGCCGGCGGATCCTGCTGGTACACGAAGTTGTTCGGCGCGGTGAGGCTCGGGTGGTGCTTCACCACCGGGTGGAAGCCGTCGGCCTGAATGTTCTGCGTCGCGAGCTGCTCCGTCTCGTTCACGTAGTTGCTCACCGCGATCGGCGTCGAGGACGAGAGCTTGTTCGAGATCTGGTGGTAGAGGAACCAGCCGCCGATGCCGGCGCCGATGACGAACAGGAGCGCGGCGATCCACGGCCAGACCGGCCGGCGGTGGATCGGCTCGTCCAGGTCGTAGTAGACGGACGGCGGCAGCGGCGGCGACGCCGCGCCTCCCGCTCGCCGCGGCGGTGTGATCATCGTCGCCGCCGTCGCCGCGAGCGGCCCCGACATGGGCGAGCGCATGATCTGCGTCGCCGTCTCTTCCGTCTCGGGTGCGACGCCGACACCGCGCGCGACACGGTCGAGGTCGGCCGCCATCTCCTCGGCGTTCTGGTAGCGATCGTCGGGATCCTTCGCAAGCGAGCGCATGACGACCATGTCGAGCTCGCGGGACACGTCAGGCCGAATCGTCGACGGCGGCTCCGGCGTCCGAGAGAGATGCTTCATCGCGATCTCGACCGGCGTGTCGCCGGAGAACGGCACCTCGCCGGTGAGCAGCTCATACATGAGCACGCCGAGCGAGTACAGGTCGGAGCGCTGGTCGACGTCGCCGCCACGCGCCTGCTCCGGCGAGAGGTACTGCGCGGTCCCGACGATCGAGCCGGCCTCTGTCATCTGACTCGCGCCGGCGCGCGCGATACCGAAATCTGTGACCTTGACGCGTCCCTCGCCGTCCACGAGCACGTTGTGCGGCTTGATGTCGCGATGCACGATGCCGTGCCGGTGCGCGAAGCGCAGCGCGTCGAGGATCTGCCGCGTGTACTCGACCACCACTGCGATCGGCGGGTCGCCGCGGGAGAGGATCAGCTCCTTCAGCGACCGGCCGTCGAGGTACTCCATCGCAATGTAGTACGTGCCCTCGGCCTCGCCACGGTCGTAGATCGAGACGATGTTCGGGTGCGAGAGCGCGGCGGCGTTCTTGGCCTCGCGGCGGAAGCGCTCGACGAACTGCTCGTCGTTCGCGTGCCGGTCGTTGAGGATCTTGATCGCCACTCGGCGCCCGAGCTCCTGGTCCTCGGCCAGGTAGACGTTCGCCATCCCGCCCGCGCCCAGCTTGCGCAGGATCTGATAGCGCCCGTCGAAGAGCGAGCCGATGAGCGTGTCGGAGACGGCCACTGGGCTGTTACAGGGTAGATGCCACTTCAGCGGTGCAGGAGTTTTTGCATGATCTGTTTCGCGATCGGCGCCGAGACCGCGCCGCCGAACCCGTTCAGCTGCTTCTCGAGCACGACGGCGACGGCCACCTGCGGGTTGTTCGCCGGCGCGAACGACACGAACCACGCGGTATAGACCTTGTTCACCCCGGTCTCGGCGGTTCCCGTCTTCCCGGCCACCTCGATGCCCGGGATCTGCGCCGCAGTCCCGGTCCCGGCCTGGACGACGGAGACCATCATCTGGTTCAGCTCCGCGGCCGTCTCCGGCTTGATCGCGCGCCCGAGCGTCGACGCCCTCGTCCGGCTGACGACCGACCCGTCGTGGCCGATGATGCGGTCGACGATGTACGGCCGGGGGACGACGCCGTCGTTCGCGATGGTCGCGCCGACCATGAGCATCTGCAACGGCGTCACCTGGAGCCGCTCTTGCCCGAATGCGAGGCGGCCGGGATCGACCTCCGTCGCCGGGTCCTTCGGGAACCACAGCTTGTTGTTCTTGTACAGGCCGCTCGGGAGGCGCTGGTTCGCGGGTGTCTCGAGCGGAGGCGTCGAGTAGAACCCGAAGCGCTTCGCGTAGTCGAGGATGACCTTTGCGCCGATCTGCTTGCCGACGTTGCAGAACACCGAGTTGATCGAGTGCTGGAAGCCCTGCGCGAGCGTCACGTGCCCGTACGACTCCGGGCCTCTCTGGTCCGGGTTGCCCGCGTTCGAGACGTGCTTGCCGTACTCGACGCAGTACCCGGGATCGTTGAAGCCCGATGTCGGCGTGAAGGCGCCGCTGTCCAGCGCAGCCGAGGCGGTGACCATCTTGAACGTCGATCCGGGGGCGTATAGACCGTACGTCGCACGGTTCAGCAGGGCGGAGGCATCCCCGCACGCCCCCTTCGTCTTCAGGACCTTGGCGTAGCCGCCGGGCTTGTCGATCAGGTTCGAGTCGTAGGTCGGCGACGACGCCATAACGTAGATCGCACCCGTGCGCGGGTTCATCGCGACGACCGCGCCGCACCGGTCTCCGAGCAGCTGCTGCGCGAGCGCCTGCGCCCCGGCGTTGATCGTCAGCACGACATTGTCCCCGTACACCGTGCCGCCGCCGATCTGGTTCAGCGTCCGCTGGATCGCATTGCTGAGGTTGCTCGTCGCCCCGGTGAGGTAGTCGTTGAGCGAGAGCTCGAGGCCTGTCTGCGACAGCGCCGACGTCGAATAGCCGATCGTCTGCGCGGCAAGCCCGTGCGACGGATAGCGGCGGAAGTAGAACGTCTGCCCGTTCCGCTTTACCTTCCGGTCGGCGGCGAGCACGGTGTTGCCGTTCGCGGCGAGGATGAGGCCGCGCGCGACCTCGAACTGCGACACGAGCTCGATCGCATTGTCCTGCTTCGCCGCCAGCGATCCTGCGGCCCAGGACTGCCAGTACGTCGTCGCAACGATAAGCGCCGTGAGCATGAGCACGGCGACGAGCGCAAGGCGGTTGAGCTGGTTGTTCACGCGTTCGCCCGGTCGGAGACGAGCATCAACCCTGCGACGACGATGAAGTTCGAGATCACGCTCGAGCCTCCGTACGAGACGAACGGCAGCGTGATGCCCGTCAGCGGGATGACGCGGAGGATCCCGCCGACGATGACGAACGTCTGCAAGGCGAAGCCGAAGGTGAGCCCGGCGGCGAGCAGCTTCGAGAAGCCGTCGTTCGCCGCCAGCGAGACACGGAAGCCCCGCAGCACGAAGACCATGTAGATGAGGAGGAGTGCGGCCGCGCCGACGAGCCCGAGCTCCTGTGCCACCGCGGAGTAGATGAAGTCCGTGCTCAGGAACGGGATCAGCGGCGCTCCCTGTGCGTTACTGAAGACGCCCGAGCCGAGCCCCGTCCCGCCGTACCCACCGTGTGCGATCGAGTACAGCGACTGCACCATCTGGTAGCTCGCGCAGTCCTGGCGGAGCGTGTAGTGCCCGTTGAGGGCGCAGTACACCTTCTGCGTCGTCCACGGGTGCAGCCAGTTGGTCACGCGCTCGCGAACGTGCGGCGTTCCCTCATACACCGCTGCCGAGCCGACGAGGAAGAGCCCGATGAATGCCGCGACGAACTTCAGCCGGGCGGTCGCGGCGTACAGGATCGCGAGGAAGATGCCGTAGTAGAGAAGGGCGCTACCCAGGTCGCCGGTGGCGAACAGGACGAGCATCGCACTGCCCCAGATGACGAGCAGCGGCCCCCAGTCCTTGACGCGCCCCTGCGCGAGCACCTCGCGCTTCTCGCGCAGATACGCGGCGAGGAAGACGATGAGCGCCAGCTTCCCGAGCTCACCCGGCTGGAACTGCAGGCCGCCGGCATGGATCCAGAGGCGAGAGCCATTCACCGTTTGCCCGATGCCCGGCAGCAGCGGCATGAACAGCAGCCCGATCGCGCTCAAACCGAAGAGGTACTTGTAGTTCTCGAGCAGCCGGTAGTCGCGGCGCAGCACGACGATCACCAGCGCGAAGACGACGACGCCGATGACGACCCAGAGGCCCTGCTTGAACGCGTTCGACGGCCCAAGCCGGTAGATCTCCGTCAGCCCGATCGCCGTCAGGAGGCCGGCGAGCGGAAGCAGGTACGGGTCCGCATTCGGCACCGTGAAGCGCGCAACGACGTGCGCGGCGAGATAGAGAATGAAGAAGAGGAGCGCGTACGTGAGCGACGCGGTCGAGATGTGCGACTTGCGCGAGATGTAGACGCTCGCGAAGCCGATGGCGGTGAGCACACCGACGACGACGAGATAGAAGAGCTCGCGGTTCCGGGCGCTCAGCGTCAGCGCATCAACCCCCAGATCAGGAGCGAGACGACGATCGCGAGCAGCACGAGCGTGGCGAGGACGACGCGCACACGCACAGCCGACGACTCGGCAAGTGACACGTTGCTACTTGCACGCACGGTGACGTCTTCCTTCGTTTCGTCGTCGACGGGAAGAGAGACCGCCTGCATCGTCGCGGTGTCACCGAGATCGGCGCCGCCGTCGCGCTCGCCGATCGAGAACGCGACGACGGTGATGTTGTCCTCTCCGCCACCGCGGTTCGCAGCGGTGACGAGCTGCTTCGTCAGGCTCTCGAGATTGCCGCGATACCGCTCGACGGTGGCGAGGATGTGCTCGTCGTCGACCATGTCGGTGAGACCGTCGGAACAGATGAGAAAGACGTCGCCATCCTGCGTGTCGACGATGAACGAGTCGACATCGACGTCCGGATCGGTGCCGACCGCCCGTGTGATCACCGATCGCTGCGGGTGCGTCTCCGCCTCCTCCGGCGAGAGCTTCCCCGTCTTCAGGAGCTCGTTCACGAGCGAATGGTCCTCGGTGATCTGCTCGATCTCCCGGCCACGCACGAGGTAGGCGCGGGAGTCGCCGACGTGGCCGATCACCACGCCGTCGCTCTCGACGAGCGCGACGGTCATGGTCGTCCCCATTCCCGAGGTGGCGGGATCGACGCTCGACCGCTCGTGCACGCGCCGGTTCGCCTCCTGGATAAGCGACGCGACGCGTTCCGGCCCGGTGAGGCGACCAGGGTCGGTGTCCTCGAGCGCCGCCGCCGCGAGCTTCGAGGCCACCTCGCCGGCCTGCGCGCCGCCCATGCCGTCGGCGACGGCGAAGAGCGGCGGCGCGAGGACGAACGCGTCCTCGTTGCGGCGGCGCTTCCGGCCGGTGTCCGTCTTGGCTGCGTACGCGCCGACAACGGTCACGGATCGAACCTCAGGTTGGTCTCGCCGACGCGGATCACGTCGCCCGGGTCCAGCCGCCGTGCGCCCTCGATCCGGACGCCGTTCACGTACGTGCCGTTCGTCGAGCCGAGGTCTTGCACCCAGACGCCGTCGCGGCGCGGTTCGAAGCGAACGTGCCGCGCGGATGCGAACTCGTCGCCGTCGATGGCGACATCGTTCTTGGCGCCGCGCCCGATCGTGAGCGGCGCGGAGTCGACGGAGTATTCGTCGCCCTTCTCGAGCACAGGGCTCTCCTGCACGACGAGCCGCCCGCCCGGTGCAGGCGGGGCCGGCCCGGCGGAGATGGGCGGCATGATGAAGCTCTCCTGCGCCGGCGCGACGCGCATGTCGCGCGAGACGGTGCGAATGATGCGCCAGATGAGCGCGTAGAGCAGGACGAGGAACGCGATCTTGAGTGCGAGCAGGACTTCTTCGAGCCGCGTGCTCGCCAGCGTCATTCGCGCTCCGTCGAGAATGTCACTTCAGTCGACCCGACAGTGAACGTATCGCCCGGATCGAGCTTTGCGCGCTGCACGCGCCGCCCGTTCACCTCGATGCCGTTCGTCGAGTCCAGGTCGACGATCCAGAAGCTCGTCCCCTCCTGCCGCAGCTCCGCGTGCCGGCGGGACACATTTGCGTCCTCGATCTGGATGTCGCACTCGCGCGAGCGCCCGAGCACGACGCGGCGCTTGTCGACGCGGAGGCGTTGCCCGTCCCACGACAGCACGCCGACCTCCCGCTCCAGTCCGGGCTCCTCCGGCGGGGCGGCCTCCGCTGCGTCCGGGACCGGGTGCTTGTAAATCATCGTCGCGCCCGACTCGACCTGCTCTTCCGGCTCGTCGCTGCGCGTGCCGTGCCGCGGCTGCACCATCCGCGTGGCGATGCCGAACTCGCCCAGCGCAAGGTCCTCGTCTGTCTCGAGCCCGACGCGCGGCGGCGTCAGCAACGCGTAGCTCTCGCGCCGCGCGTGCTCGCCGAGGTACTCCTCGAGCTCCGACTGCAACGAGTTCTCGTAGCCCTCGAACTGTTCGCGATCGCCGGACGACAGATAGACCGTGTACTCGTTCGGGACATAGACGCGCGACACCGAGACGACGCGATGCTCGTCCATCTCCTTCGCGAGCTTGCGCGCGAGCTCGACGGGCTGGACGTTCGTTCGGAAGGCGCGGCCGAAGACACCCTCGAAGAGGGCCTCGATCTTCTGCTCGATCGAGCGCAGCACCATTGCGCGGGTGAGGGTACCCCTAGGCCCCGGGGATTACGCGCGCCTGGCCCGGAACGCCACTGCGGCAGCGGTCAGCCAGGCGGCAGCGGCGAGGGCGGCGGCCGGTGCCGACGGCACCGCGACGACGGTGGCGGTGAGCATGGCGCCGCCGAGAGCGGCAGCGCCCCAGCGGCCGCGAGCGTGCGCGAAGGGGAGCGCGAGGGCGACCACGGCGAAGACGACGGCCTCGACGAGCAGCCCCGGATGGGCGGCCGCGGCGCGGGCGAGCGACCCTGCGACGTCGAACGGATCGCGCGCACCCCCGATCCCGAGGCCGAGCGGCGGTGCGGAGCCGACGAGCGGAAGCGCCGCGTGCCGCATGCCGGCGACGAGCGCGGCGACAAGCACGGCGAGCCCCGCCTGGCAGGCGCGACGCGGCCCGGCGCGGAGCGTCGCCGCTGCGAGCGGCACGAGACCCAACGCGCTCAGCGGGACGAGGAGCGGGCCGAGCGCGAATAGGAGACCGCCACGCGGCTCGCGCCAGCACAGGACGAGCCACGCGAGTGCGAGCGCGCCGTACAGGAGCGCGAGGCCGAACGAGATGTTCCCCAGCGGAAGCACCGGTACGGCCAGCGCGACGGCGAGCCCGGCACGGGGGCGAAACGCGGTGACGGCGGCGGCGAGGACGGCGAGGCCGACGGCCCAGCCGTGTGGGTAGAAGGGAAAGGCGACCGCGGTCCAGCCGGCGAACGCGGCTGCGAGGGCCGCGGCGCCGGCGCGACCCGCCTCCTCCGGCACCGAGAGGCCGAGCGCCCGCGCCCGCTTGCGGCGGCGGTGGGCGGAGGCTCCGCGAAGCGCGTCGGCGAGCCCTGCCGCGGACGGCCGCCGCGACGGCGACGGCGACAGCGCCCGGTCGACGAGCTGGATGAGCGGCTTCGGCAGATCAGGGCGAAGCGTCGCCAGCGACGGCGCTCCCGACTCGATCGCGCGAGCCGTGTCGAGCATCGACGTCTGCCAGAACGGGTGCCGGCCGGCGAGCGACTCCCACAACATCACGCCCACCGCCCAGACGTCGGCCGCCTCGGTGGCGTCGTCGCCTGCGAGGCGTTCCGGCGAGATGTACGCGAGCGTGCCGGGCACGTCTCCCTGCGCCGTCAGCGTCTCGGCCTCAGCCATCCGCGCCAGGCCGAAGTCGAGCAGCCGAGCCGACACGCGATCGCCTTCGGCGAGGAGGACGTTCGACGGCTTCACGTCGCGATGGAGGATTCCCGCGCGATGCGCGTGCGCAAGTCCCTCCGACACCTGGGCGCACGCCTCGACGGCGTCGGCGTCGTCGAGCTCGCCCGCCCGGAGCGCCTCGCGGAAGGTGCAGCCGGGGATGTACTCGTAGGCGATGTAGACGTGGCGCGCGTCGCGAGCGAAGGCGTAGGCGCGGAGGCAACTCGGATGGCGCAGCCTCGCCGCCGCGGAGGCCTCGCGCTCGGCCCGCGCCGCCGCCTTGCCCTCGCGGGCGACGATCTTCAGGGCGACATCGAGGCCGGTCCGCTCGTCGCGGGCGAGCCAGACGGAGCCCGACCCGCCGCTCCCGAGCGGCCGAATCGGCCGGTAGCGACCGAGGACGGGCTCGCTTGGCTGGAGAGCGAGCGCACCGTTGGACATCGGTTCAGTCAGGTTGGCGGCAACGGGCGGATTTCCTCTCCAACAGAGGGCCGCGTTACAGTCTGGCCCGACCGCATGACGACATTCGACGACGAGAACATCGAGTTCGACTTCTTCGACGAGCCAGAGACGGAGGAGGCCCCCCGGCCGCGCCGCCGTCCACGGCGCGAACGCTCCGGCCCGCCGCGTCCCCCCGCGCCGCCCACGGGCCTCGTGCCGCTCGCGCGACTCGTCGGCCTGATCGCGATCGCGATCGCGATCGTCGTCGCGTTCGTCTTCTGGGTCGGCGCCTGCCAGGGGAAGAGCACGCACGACCAGTACGCCTCGTACGCGACGAGGGTGCGGACCGTGGCCGCGAGCTCGAACGCGCTCGGGCGAGAGTTCGCCGCCAAGCTCGGCTCGTCCGTGCTGAAGCAGGCCGACCTCGAGTCGAGCCTGCAGCAGTACGCGCAGCAGGAGCAGCAGGAGTACGACCAGGCGCAGCAGATCCATCCGCCCGGCCCGCTGCGGCAGATCCACGAGCACCTCGTGGACGCGATCGAGCTGCGCGCGAAGGGACTGGCTGCGCTCGGTGACGTCGTCGCCGGGTGGAACTCGAAAAGCTCGACGTCGACGAACACGGCGATCGACGGGCTCGCGGCGCAGGCAGAGCTGCTGACCGCGAGCGACGTCGTATGGGAGCAGCTGTACCGGCTGCCCGCCACGCAGCAACTGAAGACCGAGGGGATCACCGGCGTCGTCATCCCGAAGTCGGCGTTCGTCCCGAACACGGAGCTCGTGAGCGCGCGGTCGTTCGGCGTGCTGCTCGACCATCTGAAGGGCGCCTCAACCGGCGGGACGCCGAGCGGCCTGCACGGGTCACAGCTCGTCTCCGTCGTCGCCAACCCCGGCGCGACCGCGCTGTCGACCTCGACCGCCGCAACGGTGAAGGTCTCGGCCGGCCTCGCGTTCGCGGCCACCGTCGAGGACTCCGGCAACTTCCAGGAGAATGGGGTCGTCGTGCACCTGACGATCAGCGCGGGCAGCGCGACGATCAAGCGAACGCAGACGATTCAGACGATCGCGTCGAAGACGCAGCAGACGGTGTCGTTCGGAAACTTCAACCTCCCGACCGCCGCGTTCGGGAACAGGGCGACCGTGAAGGTCGATGTCGCGCCGGTGCCGGGAGAGACGAACGTCTCGAACAACACCGCCACCTACACGGTCTTCTTCACGCTCGGCTGATGCACGTCAGCACCTCCGTCGCAGCGTGGATCGCGATCGGTGCAGCCGCGGCCGCGGCCGTCGCCGTCCTGCTCGGCATCGTGTACTTCGCCTCGCTGCGGCGCGTCCGCCGCGCGCAGCACGTGCTGCTCGGCGGCGGGAAGGCCGACCTCGTCGACTTCGCCGTCTCGCTTCAGAGCCGCATCGACGATCTGCACCGCGCGATCGACGAGATCGCGGCCGGCCTGGCCCGCGTCGACCGGCGCGTGGACGACAGCGTCTCGCGGACGGCGATCGTCCGCTACGACGCGTACGAGGGCAGCGGCGGGCACCAGTCCTCGTCGTTCGCCCTCCTCGACTCGGCGCGCAGCGGCATCGTCGTGACGGCCATCCAGGGCCGCGACTACGCACGGATCTACGTCAAGGAAGTCGAGCACGGGCGCTCCTCCGTGGCTCTCTCTCCCGAGGAGCTGGAGGCGGTCGAGCGAGCCATGGCCTCGTAGTCGCGGCTCGCTGGTACCTTTGTGCCCAGGAAAATGGGGCATGTCCTCGTCCTGAACGCGAGCTACGAGCCGTTGAACGTCTGCACGGTTCGGCGGGCGCACGTGCTCGTCTACAAGGGGAAGGCCGAGGTGATCGAGCATCTCGACCAGCCGCTCCGGTCGGCGACGGGCAGCTTCATCCGCCCGCACGTGATCCGGCTCGTCACCTACGTCCGCGTCCCGCGGGCGATCCAGCGGAAGATCTCGCGCCGGGCGCTGTTCGCCCGCGACGGCTGGCGCTGCGTCTACTGCGGCACTCCAGGGGGCCGGCTGACCCTCGACCACGTCGTCCCCCGCTCGAAGGGCGGGGAGTCCGTGTGGGAGAACGTCGTCACCGCCTGCGCGCCGTGCAACTTACGGAAGGGCGACCGCACGCTGGAACAGGCCGGGATGGAGCTCCGAACGCCTCCGCGCCCGCCGCAGCCGGTGCTCTTCATCAAGCTGGCGGCGCCGCGCATCCCCCACGGCTGGACCCAGTACCTCGGCGAGCTCGGCACCGCGACCGCCGCCGCATAGCGATGTGACATCCGGGGTGCCCGGCACCGTATGCCGGGTATGAGACTTCTCGTCACCCTCGCAATCGCCGTCGCGCTCCTCGCCGGCGGCGCCGACGCGGCCACCACGGCGACTGCCACGAGCACCGACACCGTGACCGTCACCGGCACGGGAACCGTGACAGCGATGCCCGACCAGGCGGAGTTCGACTTCACCGTGCAGACGAAGGGCACGACCGCGGCCGGAGTGCTCGCGCACAACGGCGCCGACACGAAGGCCGTCATCGCCGCCGTCGAAGCCGCCGGGGTCGCGCAGGCCGACATCCAGACGGAACAGGTGTCGCTCGACCCGGTGCAGTCCAACGACGGGACGAGCATCGTCGGGTACACGGCCTCCGACACGATCGACGTCACGAAGCTCGCCATCGCGAAGGCCGGCGCCGTGGTCGACGCCGCCGTCGGCGCGGGTGCGACCGACGTCGCCGGGCCGTCTCTGACGCTCTCCTCCCAGGACGCGCTCTACGACCAGGCGCTGAAGAACGCGGTCGCGCAGGCGAAGACGAAGGCGCAAGCGCTCGCCGACGCGGCCGGCCTGAATCTGGGCGGCGTCGTGACGATGGTCGAGGGCGGCGGCACCACACCGCTTCCGTTCTCCGTCGGCGCGGCGAGCAGCCCCAACACGCCGATCCAGCCAGGGACGCAGGACGTGCAGGCGACCGTCACGGTCACCTTCGCGCTCAGCTAGCTCCGTTCGATCGGCAAGGGGCGCGTCGACCAGTCGCTCCAGGACCCGGGATAGAGCACGCCGTCGCGCCCGCGCAAGAAGGCGCGATGGAGCACGACGCACGCAGTGATGCCCGAGCCGCAATAGACGACGAGCTCGCCCTGCGGAAGCTCTAGCTGCGGCTCGTTCCACGGAGCGTTGCTCGCGCCGGGGATGCGGCCCGGCTTCGCGTCCACCGGGTTCGACTCGCCGCGCCAGCGCGCCGGCGTGCGGGCGTCGACGAGCGCGAGCTCGGGGTCGGCGAGCCTGCGCGCCAGCTCCTCGGCCGCGATCGTGTCGCCTGAACGTTCGCGCGGCACGAACTCGGCCGGCTCGATCGTCTCCTCGGCGGTCGCAAGCGGGCCGGCCCAGGCGTCGATGCCGCCGACCAGCACGGCGCAGTCGTCGTGCCCGAAGTGACGCAGGAGCCACCAGAGCCGCTCAGGCCCGCCCATGTTCCCGTACGCGACGACGAACACGCCCCGCCCGATCCCGGCCCGCGACGCCGACCCGGCGAACCGCTCGGCGGAGGGAAGCGGATGTCGTCCCTGGCCGGCCACGAAGAGATCGGCCAGGTCCTCGTCGACGTCGAGGAAGGACGCGCCCGGGACGTGGCCGGCGGCATAGAGCTCGCGCCCGCGCTCGGGGCTGCCCAGCTCCCAGCGACAGTCGACGAACTGGTAGCGCATCCCGGGATTGTTTCTGCTCGGGCGAGCGGGTACAACGCGCATACATGCGCAAGCGGCTTCTCGTCCTGACGGGGATCGTGCTCGCGGTTGCAGCGGTGGCACTCACGGCCGGAGGCGCGTACGCCTACTTCTGGGAGAACGGCCGCGCGGACGTGCTCGCTGCAGGCGTCACGGTCGCCGGCGTCGATGTCGGCGGCCTGCACGCGGATGCGGCGCGCGCGCTGCTCCAGCAGCGCATCGTCGAGCCGCTCGCCCGGCCCCTGCGCCTCACCGCCGGAAACCACTCGTTCGTCGTCGACCCCGCCCGCGCGGGCCTGCGCGTCGATGTCGGCGGGATGGTCTCGCTCGCCCTCGGTGCGAGCCAAGGCGGCAGCCTCGCGCACCGCTTCCTCCGCGACCTCGAGGGCCGGCGAACCGACACGTCGATCCCTCTGCGGGCGACGCTGTCGCGCGCGGTGCTCGCACGCACGGTCGCAAACGTCGCGCTCGTCGTCGACCGTCCCGCGCGTCCCGCCCGCGTCGTCGCCTCGGCGGCGAGCCTGCACGTCGTCCCGGAGAGGACCGGGGTCGCGGTCGACCAGCCCGCGCTCCGCGCGGAGCTCGCGGCCGCGCTGCTCCAGGCGACCCGGCCCCGGACGCTGGCCGTTCCCACCCGCACGGTCGAGCCACGCTGGACGGCGGCGACGCTTCCGCAGCGGTACCCGGCCTTCATCCTCGTCGACCGCGAGACGTTCACCCTGCGGCTGTTCCGCGGCCTGCACCTCGCGAAGACGTATCCGATCGCGGTTGGGCAGGCGGGCCTCGAGACCCCCGCCGGCCTGTATCGCATCAACGACAAGCAGGTGAACCCGTCGTGGCACGTGCCGAACAGCGCGTGGGCCGGATCGCTTGCCGGCCATGTCATTCCGCCAGGCCCGGCCGACCCGATCAAGGCGCGCTGGATGGGCTTCTGGGACGGCGCCGGTATTCACGGCACCGACGAGACCTGGTCGATCGGTCACGCGGCCTCGCACGGATGCGTCCGCATGCGCATCGCGGACGTCGAAGCGCTCTATCCGCTCGTCCCGCTCGGGACTCCGGTATACGTGGGTTGATGGGATACACGCTCCGCAACGTCAAGGAAGTCGACGACTCGGCGCCTGCATTCGGGATGTCGCCCGACGTCGAGGCGCGGTTCGCGCGCAAAGCGCTCGAGTCGCAGCAGGTCGCGCTCAGCTACCAGCGACTGCAGCGGAACGTGCGCATGCCGTTCGGGCACACGCATGCCACACAGGAGGAGATCTACGTCGTGGTCGCCGGAAGCGGGCGGGCGAAGCTCGACGATGACGTGGTCGAGCTGCAGCGGTGGGATGCGCTCCGTGTCGACCCAGCGACGATGCGCGCGATCGAGGCCGGCGAGGACGGAATCGAGTTCCTCGCCCTCGGCGGCCCGATCGGCGACGGCAACGACGCCGAGATGGTCAGCGACTGGTGGTCCTAGGCGTCGCTTGCGATGCCTAGAAAAGGCGGCGCCGATTCAGTCGGCGCTGCCGCCCTGCTTCGCCGCTCCAACAAGACAACGTCGCGCCATTCGCCGTCGCGCTCCCCGAGGCCCTCGTGCCGGCCGACGACCCGGAAGCCGAGCGACGCGTGCAGCGCGAGGCTCGCCTCGTTCTCCGGGAAGACGCCCGCGAGCAAGGTCCAGTAGCCCTCCGCCTCCGCGCGCGCGATCAGCTCGTCCAGCAGCGCGCGGCCGACGCCCCTGCCGCGCGCCGACGCCGACACGTACACGCTCTCCTCGCCGACACCGCGGTAGCAGCGTCGGTCGGAGTACGGCGAGAGCGCGGCCCAGCCCAAGACGCGATCGTCGTCGACGGCCACGAGCCGGAGCGATGGGTGCGCGGCGTCCCATCGCTCCCACGTCGGCGGCTCGACCTCGAAGGTCGCGCTCCCGGTGGCGATGCCCTCGGCGTAGATGGACGCAACCGCCGGCCAGTCCGACTCGTCGAGCGCCCGGATCTGCATGACCGCTACGCCGCCACAGCCTCCTCGGCCTCATCGGCAAACGTCGGCACCGTCTCGATCGTCTGGAGGATCCGGCCCGCGATGCGGTATGGGTCGCCGAGCGAGTTCGGCCGCCGGTCCTCGAGATAGCCGCGATAGCCGTCTCCCACGAAGCTGTGGGGGACGCGAATCGACGCTCCGCGGTCGGCCACGCCGTAGTTGAACTTGTCCATCGACTGCGTCTCGTGCAGGCCGGTGAGGCGCAGATGGTTGTCGGGACCGTAGACCGCGATGTGGTCGTCCTTGTAGGCGTCGAAGGCCGTCATCAAGGCCTCGAAGTACTCCTCGCCGCCGGCGTCGCGCATGTGCGTCGTGGAGAAGTTCGTGTGCAGCCCGGAGCCGTTCCAGTCGAGCTCGGCGCCGAGCGGCTTGCAGTGCCAGTTGACGTCGACGCGGTACTGCTCGCAGAGCCGCATGAGCAGGTACCGCGCAACCCAGAGCTCGTCGGCGGCTCGCTTCGAGCCCTTGCCGAAGATCTGGAACTCCCACTGGCCCTTCGCGACCTCGGCGTTGATCCCCTCGAGCTCGATTCCCGCCGCGAGGCAGAGGTCGATGTGCTCGTCGACGATCCGGCGCGCGACGTCGCCGACGTTCTTGTAGCCGACGCCGGTGTAGTACTCGCCCTGTGGCGCCGGGAAACCCTCCTTCGGGAACCCGAGCGGGGCGCCGTCACGGTAGAGGAAGTACTCCTGCTCGAAGCCGAACCACGCGCCGGGGTCGTCCGGGATCGTCCCGCGGCTGTTCGACGGGTGCAGCGTCCCATCCGGGAGCAGCACCTCGCACATGACGAGCAGCGCGTTCTCGCGTGCCGGGTCGGGGAAGACAGCGACCGGCTGCAGGAAGCAGTCGGAGCTCGACCCCTCCGCCTGCCGCGTCGAGCTGCCGTCGAAGTTCCAGAGCGGCAGCTCGTCGAGCGTCGGCGACTCTGCGAACGCGACGATCTTCGTCTTGCTGCGCAGGTTGGGCGTCGGCTCGTATCCGTCGAGCCAGATGTACTCGAGCTTGTACTTGGTCATCCTCGCCTCCGGTTGGTCCATAAAAAAAGCCCCACGACTCCAAGAGTCGTGAGGCGCCATTGCCTCGGCGGCCGCCTTCCTCGGCGAACACCAGCCGAAAATGTATCAGCGCGACCGGCCGGGCGTCCAGGCGGCGGCCGCGATGCCCAGCCCGATCAGCATCGAGCCTCCGAACCACCGTTCGAAGCGTGCGATCCGGCGCGACCCGCGCAGCCGGTCGGCCACCGCGCCGGCGGTGAGCGCGTACGCGCTGTCGCTGATGAAACCAAGGCACGCGAAGCTCGCGCCGAGAACGAGCACCTGCAGCCAGACGTGGCGGGCGTTCGGGTCGACGAACTGGGGGATGAAGGCAAAAATGAAGACGATCGTCTTCGGATTGGTGAGGTTCACGACGATCCCCTGCGTGTAGGCGCGCCTGCGGGTGCGCGGGGGGCCGTCCTCCTCCACCAGGTCCTCGGCCTTCGTGAGCAGCCGGCGGACGCCGAGGAAGATGAGGTATGCGGCGCCGACGTACTTGACCGCGTCGAAGGCAGCGCGCGAGGCGAGGATGAGCGACGACAGCCCCGCGGTCGCAAGCCCGACGTGGACGAACGTCCCGGTGGTGATGCCGGCGACGGAGGCGATGCCACCGCTGCGGCCCATCTCGATGCTGCGCGTGACGACGTACAGGACGGCGGGGCCGGGGATGGCGAGCAGCGCCATCGCGGTGGCGAGGAAGACCGCATACGTCGAGAGGGACGGCACTCAGGGAACGTATAAGGCAGCGACATCGCGGGCGGTCGCGGCGATTCGGTCCCTCAGCTCCACAGGGGCGACCACCTCGAGATCGGGGCCGTACCGCAGCATCTCGCGGCGCGCCTCCTCCAGGCTCTCGAAAACGAGCGTCCGCTCGCCCTTCGGCCCGCGCGCGGTCACCTCCACGCGCGGCCGGCTGTCCTCGAACGCGCGCGACCACTCGTCCCAGTAGGCAGAGAGCTCGAACCCGGCCGGCCGCTCACACGGGTCGTCCAGCGGCCGCACCGACGCAACGCGCGACACGCGGTACACCCGCATGCCGGCGACCCGACGCGCGACGAGATACCACGCCCCGGCCTTGAGCACGAGCCCGAGCGGGTCGACCGTGCGCTGGACGACCCGGTTGCCCTCGCGGTACCGGATCTTCGCCCGGCAGCCGCTCCAGACGGCCGATGCGAGCGCCGGCAGATGCGGCACGCTGTCCTCGGCCCGAAACCAGCCGCGCGCGTCCAGGTGGAAGAGACGCTGCGCCCGCGTGGCCCGCTCCTGCAGCTCGGACGGAAGCGCGGCGAGCAGCTTCAGCCTGGCGGCGGCGAGCTCGCCGCCGAGACCGAGCTCGGCCGCCGGGCCGGGCATGCCGGCCGCGAAGAGCGCCTCTGCCTCGTCGCCGGTCAGACCGGTGAGGCGGG
>Ga0208219_1000096_pt1 | contig 39284 bp, 31 predicted proteins | sample NGESurshal072012_7_FD_184469 | JGI IMG/M metagenome (GOLD analysis project Ga0208219, IMG submission 184469) | Arctic peat soil microbial communities from Barrow, Alaska - NGEE Surface sample 53-2 shallow-072012 (SPAdes) | ecosystem: Environmental > Terrestrial > Soil > Wetlands > Peat ... | reverse complement strand
GCCGCGATGAACAGCACGATCATGGCCATGGTGAACACGATCACCAGGCCGTGGTGGAACGGCTGGGAGATCAGCTGCGGGAAGAAGCTCTTGCCGGTCAGCCTGGCGACGCTGGCGGACGGCAGCCTGGCCAGCACGCCCGTCGGCGCGAGCAGCTGCCTGATGGGGTTGTAGCCGAGGAAGGCCGCGAACAGGCTGCCGACGGGCGGCAGCTGCGCGACCTGGTGCGCGATCGGCGCCGGGACCCCCTGGGCGGTGAGGCCGCGCAGCAGTGAGGCCGGCAGGGTCGCGGCCAGGCCGGCGATCATCAGCGAGAAGAAGATGCCGATGGACAGCACGAATCCGGAGTTCTGGAACGTGGCCAGCATCCCCGACGCGGCGCCGCGCTGCCGGGCCGGGACGCTGTTCATGATCGCGGCGGCGTTCGGCGCGGAGAACAGCCCCATGCCGGCGCCGGCCACGAAGATCAGCGCGGCGAACTCCGGGTAGCTGAAGTTGGTGGGGATCAGCAGCAGCCCGCCGAACGCGGCGGCCGAGACGATGAGCCCGCCGGAGGCGAATGCCCGTGCCCCGTGCTTGTCCGACAGCCAGCCCGAGACCGGCCCGGAGAAGACGAAGCCGCAGGTGAGGGCGAGCAGGTAAATACCTGACCACAGCGGGGTGTCCTTGAACGCGTAGCCGTGCAGCGGCAGCCATATCCCCTGCAGCCAGATGATCAGCATGAACTGCAGTCCGCCGCGCGCGATCGAGGCGAGCAGGGTGGCGGTGACCCCGGCGGCGAACGCCCGGATCCTCATCAGCCGCAGATCGAACATCGGGCTCGGCACCCGCGTCTCGATGAAGCAGAACAGGACCAGCAGGGCCACGCCGCCGATCAGGCCGGTCAGCACGACCGGGCTGGTCCAGCCCATGCTGTGGCCGCCGTAGGGCTGGATGCCGTAGGTGATCCCGGTGAGCAGGCCGACCAGGCCGAGCGCGAAGGTCACGTTCCCGAGCCAGTCGATCCTGGCCGCGGTGCGGGCGCCGATCTCGCGCAGGCTCAGGTAGGACCAGATGGTGCCCACGATGCCGATCGGCACGGAGACGATGAAGACCAGCCGCCAGTTGATCGCCGCGAGCACGCCGCCGAGGATCAGCCCGATGAACTGCCCGGAGATGCCGGCTACCTGGTTGATGCCCATCGCCGTGCCGCGCTGGTTGGCCGGGAACGCGTCGGTCAGGATGGCCGGCGCGTTGGCCATCAGCATGGCCCCGCCGACGGCCTGCACGACCCGCCAGCCGATCAGCCACATCGCCCCCGGCCCGCCGGTGAACGGGTCGAACGGCAGCGCCAGCGCAGCGAGGCCGAAGATCGCGAAGCCGGCGTTGTACATCCTGACCCGGCCGTAGATGTCGCCGAGGCGGCCCAGGGTGACCACCAGGACGGCCGTGACGACCAGGTAGCCCATCAGCATCCACAGCAGGTAGCTGACATTGCCGGGGGTGAGCGGATCCAGGTTGATGCCGCGGAAGATGGCCGGCAGCGAGATGATCACGATCGAGGCGTTGACGGTGGCCGCGAGCATGCCGAGCGTGGTGTTGGACAAGGCCAGCCACTTGTACCGGTCACCGGGCTGCGCACCGCCCGAGGCCGCCGCTCCACGTCGCTGACCGGCTGTGGCGCCGCCCGCCGCCTCGCTCAACTTGCCCCTCCGCTCACGTAGATACTTGCTAGATACAAACTAACAGGCCGGGGTGACGCCTCCTGGCCAGGCGGCGCGGGCCGCCAGGTAAATCACAGGACCGTGAGATAACGGACCGCCGGAATGGCCGCGCTCGCCGGTGCGACGATCCGGATTGGCGGCCTGATGAGGCCGTCGGCGGCTTAGCAAATCTCCTATTTCGATGACCCATTCACCTGGTGTGATGGAAAACGGTAAAGTCTGCCCGTGCTGAGCTGGTTGCGTGCCCTATTTCACCGGTCGGCGAGCAGCGCTCGCCCGGCCGCTCCCGCAGCAACGGCGGGCGCCCCCATCACGGCCACACCAGGTGCGGCCAGCGCGCCCGAGGAGGCCAATGTGCCTGGGGCGGCCACCGCGCCCGAGGCGGCCAGCGGGCCCGAGGCGGCCGGCGGCCCCGAGGCGGCCGGCGGCCCGCCGAGAGGCGTGGATGTCTCCAGCTTTCAGGGGCCGCCCCCGAGCTGGACCTCGGTGGCGGGAAACATCAGCTGGGCGGCCGTCAAGCTGACCGAGCTCGGACCGGGCGGCTCCAGGTACGTGAACCCGGACGCGGCGGCCGACTGGGCCTGGCTGCGCGCGCACGGCAAGGGCCGCATCGCCTACCTGTACGGGCATCCGTCCGTCGGCGCCTCGCAGACAGCCGGCTTCTTCCTCAACGAGCTGAGGCGGCTCGGCCTGCAGAACCAGGACGCCGTCGCGCTCGACCTGGAGACCTCCGACGGACGGCCACCGGCGCAGGTGGCCGCCTGGGCGGTCCAGGTTCAGGAAGAGCTCTTCCACGCCCTGGGCCGGGCGCCCGTGCTCTACACCTTCTTGAGCTTCGCCGAGGAAGGCAACTGCGCCGGCCTGGGGCACTATCCCCTGTGGATTGCCGACCCCTCCAGCAGGGCCGGGCACCCCCGGGTGCCGAGGCCCTGGACCAGGTGGGCGATCCATCAGTACTCCATTACCGGACCGATCGACCGGGACGTGGGGAACTACGCGAGCAAGACGGCCATGTTCCAGGCACTCGGCAAGCCAGAAGGGCCCAATATGATTAATCTCGGCGGATCGATCGTCGGCGCCCTCACCTCGGTGCGCTGGCCCGATGGCGTGACCGTCGTCGCCGGCTGGGGCACCGACGGCTTTATCCAGGACATCCGCTGGGTGAACGGCAGCTGGAGCAGGTGGCATAACGTCAGCCCGACGAAGGCGAAGGGCGCTCCGGGGCTCGTGGCGTTCGGCAGTGCCGAGGGTCACCTCTACTACACCGACGAGGCCGGGGCCGTGATCCAGCTGTCCACCACCGACGGCGGCGCGACCTGGACCTGACGCCGGGCCACCAAGCGCCCCGCGAGGCGTATCTTCGAGCTGTGACGTTCCGCCCTCTGCCCCGCTCTGCCCGTGACCTGCGGGCCTCTGATGCTGACCGGGAACAGGTGTTCGGTCTGCTCGCCGAGGCGGCGGCCGATGGCCGGCTTACCCTTGATGAGCATGCCGAGCGAGCCGAGCGGGCGAGCGCGGCCCGTACCCTCGGCGAGCTGACCGAGCTGACCGCGGATCTGGCCGCGCCGTCGGCGCAGCCGATCCGGCTGGATGGCCACCGCGCGGTCTCCGGGGTCCTGCGCCGGGAGCGGCGGGACGGACGCTGGGTCGTCCCGGCTAGCTTTCCCGTCGCCGCGATCTTCGGCGAGGTCGTGCTCGACCTGCGGGGCGCGCTGCTGCAGAGCCAGCGCACCGTTATCTATGCGACGGTGCTCGGCGGCCACCTGGAGGTGATCGTGCCCGAGGGCGTCGCCGTCCTGGTCAGTGGCCGGTCCGTGCTGAGCCGGCAGGTGGTCCGCGGCAGCTCACCGGCCGGGGCCGGGCAGCAGCCGGTCATCGACATCCGGGCCGTTACAGTGGGCGGCACGATCCGGGCCACCACGCCGCGCCGGTCACGCTGGCGGACGGTCCTGCGCCGCGAGCTAGGCCTGTCCCGGTCCCGGCCCGGAGACTGGTAAGCCGGGCTAGTCACCGTCGAAGTTGACCGAGCTGTAGGCGCGGAGCTTCCAGAGCTGATGCTCGCTGGAAATGGTGCGGACGGTGCCCGACCGGGCCCGCATGACCAGGGAGTGGGTCGTGGCCCCGCCCGCGCGGTACCGCACGCCGGCCAGCAGCTCGCCGTTGGTAATCCCGGTCGCCGCGAAGAACGCGTCGTCCGAGGCCACCAGGTCGTCCGTGGTCAGCACCCGGTCCAGGTCATGGCCGGCCTCCAGTGCCTTAGCCCGCTCGGCGTCGTCGCTCGGCGCCAGCTTGCCCAGGATGATGCCGCCCAGGCACTTGACCGCGCAGGCCGCGATGACCCCCTCGGGCGTGCCGCCGATGCCGAGCAGCAGGTCAATCCCCGTGCCCGCGCGGGCAGCCATGATCGCGCCGGCGACGTCGCCGTCGGTGATCAGCTTGATCCGCGCGCCAGCCTCGCGAACCTCGGCGATCAGCCCGGCGTGCCGCGGCCGGTCCAGGATGATCACCGTGACATCGTGCGGCGAGCAGTGCTTGGCGCGGGCGACCGCCGCGACGTTGGCCCGCGGGGGCGCCTCGATGTCGACGGCGTCGGCCGCTTCCGGGCCGGTTACCAGCTTGGACATGTAGAACACGGCGGACGGGTCGTACATCGCGCCGCGGGCGCTGACGGCGAGCACGGAGATCGCGTCCGGCATGCCATTGGCGGCCAGCCGGGTGCCGTCGATCGGGTCGACCGCGACATCGCAGAGCGGCCCGCTGCCGTCACCGACCTGCTCGCCGTTGAATAGCATCGGCGCGGCGTCCTTCTCGCCCTCGCCGATGACGACAACCCCGTTCATCGCCACGGTATTGATGAGCAGGCGCATGGCGTTGACGGCAGCGCCGTCGGCCCCGTTCTTGTCGCCCCGGCCGACCCACCGGGCCGAGGCCATCGCGGCCGCCTCCGTGACCCTGGCGAGTTCCAGGGCCAGGTTCCGGTCCGGGGCGCGGTGCTCGGGCTCTGGCGGGCTAGCTGGCTGATTATCGGTCATGACGGATACGCCTTCCGTGGCAGTCGGCCGTGGTGAAATCCTATGTAGCTGATCCGCGCGCTAGCCGGGCAGCGCGCGACGGGCCGGGAGGGAAACTGCGATGCCGCATGACCACTGACCTCATCAGGCCAGATCCTGCCGGGGAGCCACCCCCGGTCCTCCGCCCGGCGGACCGGGGCGCGGCCACGCGGCGTGCGCTGCTGCTGGCGGCGCGCGCGATCTTTGTCAGCGAGGGCTACGCCCAGGCTGGCGTTACCGACATCGTGGCCCGCGCCGGCGCGAGCGTCGGCAGCCTGTATCACCATTACACGGGCAAGGCCGGCCTGTACCTGGCCCTGTTCGACCAGCTTCATCACGACCACACCGAGCGGACCCGCCAGGCCGTGCGCCGGGCCAGGGACGCCGGAGTCACCGATCCTATGCAGCTATTCCTGGCCGGCGCTTCGGCGTATCTCGATTCCTGTATTGAGCAGCGTGAGCTGGCCGGGCTGTTCGCGCGCGGCGACGGGCCGCCGGGATTCGAGGTGGTCTGGCAGCAGCGGCTGGCCGACTGGGTGGCCAAGAACACCGAGTTCTTCGCCCGTAGCGGCGAGCCGCTCGACGAGGCCGTGGCCATTGTCATGAGCGGCGCCCTGATGCTCGCCGTGGCGGAGGCGTCCCGGGCGGCGGACGACGGCCGGGCCAGGCAGATCGCCGACGGCGTGATCAGCGTCCTGTCCCGCCTGGAGACTCGCTCCTAGGGCAGACCGCCGCGATGGTCCGGATTTCGCTCAGAACGGCGTCTCCGGCGCCGGTGCGGCATCATCGCGCGGGGCCACCGCCGCCGCGAGCCTGGCGCGGGCCCCTTCCAGCCACTCCTCGCAGATGACCGCGAGCCGCTCGCCGCGCTCCCACAGCTCCAGGGACTGCTCGAGAGTCAGGCCGCCGGCCTCCAGGCGCTTGACGAGATCGGTCAGCTCGTCGCGGGCCTCCTCGTAGGCGGGGCGCGCGCTCTTGGTCCGGCCTTCGGTCACGCCGTCAGCTTACAAGCCGCGTCACGTCGGCCCGGCTGGCGCGGCCGGGTCGGTGACGGTCACCGCGACCTGGTCGTCGGCGAACCGGAGGGTGAGGAGCTCCCCGGCGGTCAGCTCCGCTGCCGTGCGCACCACGCTGGCGTCCGCGCGCTGGACGATCGCGTAGCCCCGGCCTAGCGTGGCGGCGGGGGAGAGCGCGACCAGGCGGGCCCTGGTGTGCGCGATGTCATCGCGGCCGCGGGCGAGGCCGGCGGCCACGCAGAGACGGGCCCGTTCGGTCAGGGCCATGATCTGCTCCTGGCGCCGGTCGATCTCCCGCAGCGGGCTGGCCAGCGATGGCCGGGACCGGACCGCCGTGAGCCACGCGGACTCCCGATCCAGGCGGCCGGCCAGGCTCCGCCGCGCCCGGCCGCGCAACTGCTCGATCAGCGCGAGCTGCTCGGACACATCGGGCACGGCCCGCCGGGCCGCGTCGGTCGGGGTGGAGGCGCGGACATCGGCGACCAGGTCCAGCAGGGGCACGTCCTGCTCGTGGCCGATCGCGCTGATGACCGGCGTCACGCTGGCCGCCACCGCGCGCACGAGTTCCTCATCGGAGAACGGAAGCAGGTCCTCGATCGAGCCGCCGCCGCGGGCGATGATGATCACGTCCACCGCCCGGTCGGCGTCCAGCCGCTGGAGGGCCGCGACGATCTCCGCCGCGGCGTGCACCCCCTGCACCGAGACCTGTTCCACCCGGAACCGCACGGCCGGCCAGCGCCGCGCGGCGTTCCTCAGAACATCCCGCTCCGCGGCCGACTCGCGCCCGCAGATCAGCCCGACCACTGACGGCAGGAACGGCAGCCGCCGCTTGCGCGCGGCGGCGAACAGCCCTTCTGCCGCCAGGGACGCGCGCAGCCGTTCCAGCCGGGCCAGCAGCTCACCGAGGCCGACCGCCCGTATCTCGGTGGCGACCAGCGCGAACGTGCCCTTGGCGGCGTTGAACTCCGGCTTGGCCCACACCACGACCCGGGCGCCTTCCTCCGGGGCAGGCACCGTGGCTTCCAGCACGGTCCGGGTGCAGATCACCCGGACCGAGACCGCCGCGAGCGGGTCCCGCAGGGTGACGAAGGCCGTGGAGCCGCGCCGGTTCAGCTCGGCTATCTGGCCCTCGACCCAGATCCGGCCCAGGCGGCCGATCCAGTCGCCCACGAGCCGCATGACCGTGCGCACCGGTACCGGTGCCTCGGCGCTGGTCTCTAGCGGCATGGCCCGGGCTCCCCGGCCGCGCCCGGCGGCTGGCCGGTCATTCCCCGGCCGCCAGCTTCGCGATCCGGCGCTCGAACATGGCCACGACATCAGTCCGCCCGGCGTGGGAACGCTCGTACTCGGCGAGCACGCGCACCTGCGCGGCATCTAGCCCGCGCAGCCGGGCTCTCAGCGAGGGCACTGAGAGCGAGTCATAATTCGGCACGGGCAATTCGGGGTCTTGGGTCTCGGCCGCGGACTCGGCCACGGTCACCGGGACGGGGTGATCGGGCAGATCGTCGGCGAAATCCTCGGCCGACAGCAGTCGCACATTGCCGGTCTGGTCGAGGGACCGCCAGCGCGTCGGGGCCGGCCCGGGGGGCGTTCCCGCCGGGTCACGCCCGGACTCGGGCCTGGCCGCCGGCGCCGATCGCGGCCCGTCCGCTGCCGCGCCGCCGCGGCCCTGCGCCTGCTTCGTGACCCGCTCGGCGCTCATCAGGACCCGGCCGATCCGGGCGAATAGGGCTCGCAGCGCGTGGGCCGGCGCCACCTTGACGCGGTCACCGGTGATGCGGTCAGTGACCTGCGGGATGTGCGTGGGAATGCGCATCTGATCGACCTCCCTCGGCTGTGGCGTGCGCTGCGGGTAACGCCGACGCTGGGCCGTCCGGTGCCTGGGAACATTGTCGTCCGCCGGACCACGCGCGCAAGGCACCGGACACGGCCGTCAGCAGCGGCCAGGCGAGGCGGGCCCCGGCTGCCGATGGCGGCCTGGGGTCGATCACCTAACATGGGGGGCATGTCTGTGCCAACCCGCAAAGTGCTCCTCGTCAGGCCCCGTGGCTACTGCGCGGGAGTTGAGCGAGCTGTCCAGGCGGTAGAGGTAGCCCTCGGGCAATTCGGCGCTCCCGTGTACGTGCGCAAGCAGATCGTACATAACACTCACGTCGTCAGGAGCCTTGAGAAACGCGGCGCCATCTTCGTCGAGGAGACCGACGAGGTCCCCGAGGGCGCCGTGGTCGTCTTCTCGGCGCACGGAGTGGCACCCGAGGTGCACGCCGAGGCCAAGAGCCGGAGCCTGCGGACCATCGACGCCACCTGCCCGCTGGTGACCAAGGTGCACAGCGAGGCCAAGCGGTTCGCCGCGCAGGGGTATGACATCCTGCTCATCGGCCATGACGGCCATGAGGAGGTCATCGGGACCGCGGGTGAGGCGCCCGCCAGCATCCACCTCGTCGACGGCCCCGCAGAAAGCGATTCGGTCCAGGTCCGCGACCCGGCCCGGGTGGCCTGGCTGTCCCAGACCACCCTGTCGGTCGATGAGACCAAGGAGACCGTCGCGGCGCTGCGGGAGCGGTTCCCGCAGCTGCTGGACCCGCCGAGCGACGACATCTGTTACGCCACCCAGAACCGGCAGACCGCGGTCAAGCAGATCGCCGCGGACTGCGACCTGGTGATCGTGGTCGGCTCGACGAACTCCTCCAACTCGGTCCGGCTGGTCGAGGTGGCCCTCGATGCTGGCGCCCGGTCGGCGTATCTGGTAGATGACGCCGCCGGCATCGACCCGGCGTGGCTGGAATCGGTGACGACGGTAGGTGTCAGCAGCGGGGCGTCGGTTCCCGAGGACCTGGTCGACGGGGTACTTGAGCGGCTGGCCGAGAACGGCTTCGGCGACGTTGAGGAAATCGAGGCCGTCAAGGAGCGGATGGTGTTCGCGCTGCCGCGCGAGCTCCGCCAGCCCGCGAAGGGCAAGGCCTAGAACTGCGCCGGGCCTGACGAGGGCCGTGCCGGACCCGGCGCGGACTGCGCCGGTCCTGACGGCGGCTGCCCTGACGGCGGCTGCCCTGACGGCGGCTGCAATGACGGTGGCTGCAATGACGGTGGCTGCAATGACGGTGGCTGCACTGACTCTGGCGAAGGCTGCGCCGGGCCAGGCAGGCCGTGGGCCGGCGCAGCAACGAGACGGCCGGTGAGCCCGGCCCGCAGATCGCTGACGCACCGCGGCAGGCCGCGGACAGTGGCGAGCGCCACGCACCCGGCGGTGCCGGCGAGCAGCCAGGGCGCCACGGCGGCCAGCGTCAGCATCGTCCCCGCCGCGGTGGCCAGCATCGTGCTGCTCCAGGCGGTGATCAGCTCGTCGCACACCACCGAGATCAGGAAGATCAGCGGCGGCGTGGTCACCACGAGCAGCAGGGCCTCCCGCCGGGCATAGAACGCGGCCAGCAGGCAGCCCGCGACATAGCTCAGCCCGGCCAGCCAGGGAACGTGCGCCGCCTGTGCGATCAGGTCGCCCACGAGGAAGACGGCCAGCATGACCAGCGTCGCGCCGCGGCCGGTCAGCCGGGGCCGGCCGGGCCGCGGCGCCGGGGCCGGAGCCGACGCCGGCCGCGGCGCGACGCGGTCGGCCTGGCGGGCGCGCGGCCTGTCATGTCCCCGCGCCTGCCCGAGCGGCATGGTGCCGGGCGTCGGCCGGGCTCCGCCGGGCACGCTCATGTTCCTCCTGTCAGGTCCCGGCATGTCCCACGGCCCGTCAGCTGGCGGCCCGTGGCTCACTGAGCCGTGGCTCGCCGAACAGCTGTGGCGCCGGGCTTACGTCATCATGCACGTCAGCCCGCCCCGATACCAGTTCCGGCATGGACGGGGCGATCAGGTCCGGGGCTGACAGGGCCCGCACGGTCTCCTCCACCGGCCTGGGCGATTCCAGAGCTGCCTCGACCACCCCGAGCTCGTTCAGCTTACGAGCGCTGACCAGGACGCGGGTCTCCAGCGAGCCAACTGCCTTGTTGTAGGTCGACACGGCATTACCGAGCGCACGGCCGAGCCCGTCGACGTGCCTGCCGAGTCCGGTCAGCCGCTCGTAAAGTTCCCGGCCGAGGTCGAACACCGCGCGGGCGTTACTAGAGAGAGCTTCCTGCTGCCATGCGTACTGGGCGGTCCGCAGCATCGTGACCAGGGTGGTGGGCGTGGCGATGTGAACCTTGCGGGCCATGGCGTGCTCCAGCAGGGCCGGGTCGTGCTCCAGCGCGGGGGCCAGGAACGCCTCGCCAGGGATGAAGAGGACCACGAACTCCGGCGCCGGGCTCAGGGCCGACCAGTACGCCTTCGCGGCCAGGGAGTCGACATGCTCGCGCAGGTGCCGGGCGTGGGCGGTCAGGCGTGCCTCGCGCACCGACTCGTCGGTGGTCTCGGCGGCTTCCAGGTAGGCGGCTAGCGACACCTTGGAGTCGACCACGATGTTCTTGCCGCCCGCCAGCCGGACCACCATGTCCGGGCGCTGCACGCCGTCCGCGGTCCCGACGCTGACCTGCTCGTCAAAGTCGCACCGCGGGCTCATCCCGGCCAGCTCCACCACCCGGCGCAGCTGCATCTCGCCCCACCGGCCGCGAGCTTCCGGCCGCCGCAGCGCGGTCACGAGCGCCTGAGTCTGCGCGCGCAGCTGCTCGGAGCTCTGCCGCGCGATCATGACCTGCTCGGTGAGCGCCGCATGCGACAGGTTGCGCGCCGTCTCGTTCTCCCGCAGCTGGCTCTCTACCTTGGCCAGTGTCTCCCGCAGGGGCTGCACCAGATGCTCCACCGCCGCCCGGCGGCTTTCCAGCTCGCCCGTGGCCCGGGCGCTGGCCGCGCTGAGCCTGCCCTCGGCGAGCTCCAGGAACGTCTGCGCGCTGCGATCGAGGGCGCGGGCCGACATGGCCTGGAAGCGCTCCGCCAGCTGGCCGTCGATCAGCGCGGCCTTCTCCTGCGCGGCGCTCTCCATGAGGGCCGCGCGGTCGGCTGCCGCCCGCGCCCGCTCCTCAGCCGCCCTGGCCTGGCCCGTGAGGTCGGCCGTCATCGCCCCGAGTCTGCGCTGGGCGTACAGGTAGCCGAGGGCGGCGCCGAGAGCCAGGGCGGCCAGGAGCCCGGCAAACACCGAGATGGCATCCATATCGGCCATGCTGGCAGCCAATGCCGATAGTTTCCCGCCCGACACGCGGTTCCCGCTGGCGGGGTGGGCCCGCGCCCGGCCCGGCCAGGACCACGGGCGGCCTAGACTCGCGCAGGTGAGTCTCTCCATCGGAATCGTCGGCCTGCCTAACGTCGGCAAGTCCACCCTGTTCAACGCCCTGACCCGGGCCAGCGCGCTGGCGTCGAACTATCCGTTCGCCACCATCGAGCCCAACGTCGGCATCGTCGGCATCCCCGACGCCCGGCTGGAGGCGCTCGCCGGGCTCTACAACTCGGCCCCGATCGTGCCTGCGACGGTCCGGTTCGTGGATATCGCCGGGCTGGTCCGCGGGGCGTCCCAGGGGCAGGGGCTCGGCAACCAGTTCCTCTCCCATATCCGGGAGACCGATGCGATCTGCCAGGTGGTGCGGGTCTTCACCGATCCGGACGTCAGCCACGTCGATGGCGACGTGTCGCCCGGCCGCGACATCGAGACGGTGGCGACCGAGCTCATCCTGGCCGACCTGCAGACGCTGGAGAAGGCGGTCCCGCGGCTGGCCAAGGAGGCCAAGTTCGGCAAGGACGCCGACCGGAACCGGATCGCCCAGGCCGCGGCGACGGCCCAGCAGCTGCTGGACGGCGGGACGACCCTGTTCGCGGGCGCGGCCGGCGCCGGGATCGACCCGGCCGATCTGCGCGACCTGCACCTGCTCACGGCCAAGCCGTTCCTCTACGTGTTCAACGTGGACGAGGCCGAGCTGGGCGACAAGGAGCTGCGGGACCGGCTGGCAGCGCTGGTGACCCCGGCGCAGGCCATCTTCCTGGACGCCAAGACCGAGGCTGAGCTGGCTGAGCTGTCCCCGGAGGAGGCCGCCGAGATGCTGTCGGAACTGGGCCTCGGCGAGCCCGGCCTGGACCAGCTGGCCCGGTCCGGCTTCGCGGCGCTGGGCCTGTCGACGTTCCTGACCGCCGGGCCCAAGGAGGCCCGGGCGTGGACGATTCCGGCCGGGGCCACGGCACCGGAGGGGGCCGGCGTCATTCACACCGACTTCCAGCGCGGCTTCATCAAGGCCGAGATCGTCTCCTTCGACGACCTGATGGCGGCGGGTTCGATCGTCGCGGCCCGGGCGGCCGGCAAGGCGCGGATCGAGGGCAAGGACTATGTCATGCGCGACGGCGATGTAGTCGAGTTCCGCTTCAATGTGTAGTCGTATTCCACTCTGACATCAGGGCACCGCCGACTGGCGGCTGTCCGCATCGCTCAAGGTGTGGCATCATTGAGAGCATCAGATGATGCGATTTTAGATGCGGAGGTCTCGATGAGGACTACAGTGACCATCGATGACGAGCTCTTGGCGCGCGCGACTGAATTGACGGGCATCACGGAGAGGTCCGCCCTCTTGCGCGACGGGCTGGAAACCTTGATCCGCGTGGAGAGCGCCAAGCGCCTGGCGGCCCTAGGCGGCTCGGACACCAACGCAACCGCGGCGCCGCGTCGGCGGGACGGCGCCAGGTGATCCTGGTCGATACCTCGATCTGGATCGACCACTTCCATGCCTCCGATCCTTTACTTGTTGCGCACCTCCGTGACGATCAGGTCGGATGTCATCGTGCTGTGATCGAGGAACTGGCGCTCGGGTCGATCAAGCAACGCGACCGTGTGCTGGCCCTCCTTGAGAGCCTCCAGGGGTTCCCGGTCCTGACGCATGGGGAAGTGATGGCGCTGGTGGATGGGCGTCAGCTTTGGGGGCGTGGACTGAGCGCGGTGGATGTACACCTGCTCGGCTCCGTCATGCTGGTCGGCGGAGCACGGCTGTGGACGCGTGACAAGCGGTTGCTCGCGGCATGTCGGGACGGTGGAGCCGCCTATGTCGAAGAGCCTTGAGGAACGTCGGGGTCCGGCGGGCCCGTACATGTGTATCGGTGACGGAACGTGGTGGAATTCCGCTTCAACGTCTAGGACCGCTCACCGAGCCAGGTCCTGTGTCAACGCGAAATCGGAGGCCTCACGTCCGCCTCACGGCAGGAGAGGCTGGCGCGGCAGAAGCTCCCAGTACGCTGCCCGCTCAATCGTGATCGCGGCTATTTGTCAGCCGGGATGGCTGAACCAGCGGTGGGCGGGACGACATCGATGGTCATCTGCTGCTGTTCCGGCAGCACCGTCAAGATGTCCCAACGACGTGGATGGGCATCGGCTGTCGTTCCAGCAGCAGGAGCGGCCCACCCATGACGCTGGGACTGGTAAAGCAAGGGACGTCGAGGTGGACTACGGGGCGCAGGTGATCCGAGGGGCGCGTGGGGCCGCAATGGCAGCGGAGCCGCAAGGATCCAGCCGGAGCCGGGCCGGATTCGGTGGTCTAGACGGCGCGAGGCCGACCCGGGAACGGCGCAGGCGCCCGGCCTGCCGTAGCTGGCCGGGCGCCCCGTCCTGCGCTTGAGACCCAGGGCGGCGCCAGGCGTAGCCAGCAGACCCCGCTCTGCTGCCGGCTACCGGGCGCCGCCCGTGGGTATGTAGATGTGACGCGGCGGCGCCGCAGGAGGTTTACCGGCGCCCGGAAATTAATCGCCGGCCGGCACGGGCCGCCTGCACGGGGCCGCCTGCACGGGGCCGCCTGCACGGGGCCGCCTGCACGGGGCCGCCGGCACGGGGCCGCCGGCACGGGGCGTCGCCGCCGGGTCCCACCTTCAGGCCGCCGCCTTTAGACTCCGAGACCATGAGCTCGGAGACCACTAACCCGCCGCACCCGACCAGCCAGCCCGCTGCCGCACCGGCCGGGGCCGGCCAGCCGGGTACCCCGCCCGCGCCCCCCGCCGCCGCCCGCGTGCCCAGCGAGCGCACTCATCACGGCGACACCTTCGTGGACGAGTTCGCGTGGCTCGCGGACAAGGAGAACCCGGAGACGATCGCCTACCTGCAGGCCGAGAACGCCTACACCGAGGCCCTGACGGCTGACCAGGCGCAGTTCAGCGCGACGATCTTCGACGAGCTGAAGGCCAGGACCAAGGAGACCGACCTGTCGGTGCCGGTGCGAAAGGGCGGCTGGTGGTACTACACGCGGACGGTCGAGGGACAGCAGTACGGCGTCCAGTGCCGCCGCGCGGTGCGCCCCGGCGAGGCCGGCCCGCCGATCACCGGTGACGGAAGCCCGCTCGACGGCGAGGAAGTACTTCTCGACAGTAACGCCCTCGCGGGCGATAGCCAGTTCTTCGCCCTCGGCGCCTTTGATGTCAGTCCGGACGGCGGCCTGCTCGCCTACTCGACCGACTTTGAGGGCAGCGAGCGCTTTACCGTGCGGGTGAAGAACCTGCTGACTGGCGAGGTGGCCGCCGACGAGATTCCCGGGGCCTTCTACGGAAGCGCGTGGTCGGCCGACGGCTCGGCATTGTTCTACGTCACGGTCGACGAGGCCTGGCGGCCGCACCGGGTATGGCGGCACCTGATCGGCACTCCGGCCGCCAGCGATGTCGTGGTGTTCGAGGAGACCGACGAGCGCTTCTGGGTCGGCGTCAGCCTGGCCCGCAGTGAGCGCTACCTGTTCATCTCGTCCTCCAGCAAGCTGACGAGCGAGGCGCGGCTGCTCGATGCGGCCAACCCGGCCGGCGAGTTCCGCGTCGTCGTGCCGCGCCGGCACGGCGTCGAGTACTCCGTGGAGCACCAGGCCACCGGCGAGGGTGCCGACCGGCTGCTGATCCTGCACAACGACCACGCCGAGAACTTCGAGCTGGCCGAGGCGCCCGTCAGTGACCCGTCGGCGTGGACCCCGCTGATCGGCCATCGCGCCGACACCCGGCTGCTCAGCGTGGAGGCTTTCGCCGCTCACCTGGTCGTGCACCTGCGCCGGGACGGCCTCACCGGCCTGCGGGTGCTGCGCGAGGGCAGCGAGTACGACATTGACTTCCCCGAGCCGGTCTACCAGGTGGCACCGGGAGCCAACCCGGAGTACGCCTCGGCGGCCTTCCGCCTGGGCCTCACCTCGCTGGTGACGCCGGACTCGGTGTATGACTGCGACATCGCGACCGGCGAGCTGACGCTGCTGCGCCGCCGCCCCGTCCTGCCGCTGCCCGGCGGGCCGGAGTACGACCCGGCCGACTACGAGCAGCGCCGCGAGTGGGCCACGGCGGCCGACGGCACGCAGATTCCGATGTCGCTAGTCTGGCGCCGCGGCACCCCTCAGGACGGCACCGCGCCGGTGCTGCTGTACGGGTACGGCAGCTATGAGATCTCCAATGATCCCAGCTTCTCGATCGCCCGGCTGTCGCTGCTGGACCGCGGCTTCGTCTACGCGATCGCCCACGTCCGCGGCGGCGGCGAGATGGGACGGCACTGGTACGACCACGGCAAGATGCTGTACAAGATCAACACCTTCACGGACTTCGTGTCGTCCGCGCGGCACCTGGTCGAGGCGGGCTGGACCACGCCGGAGCGGATCGTCGCCCGCGGCGGCTCGGCGGGCGGCCTGCTGGTGGGGGCCGCGGTCAACCTGGCCCCCGAGGCGTTCGGCGGCATCGTCGCCCAGGTGCCCTTCGTCGACGCGCTCACCTCGATTCTCGACCCCTCGCTGCCGCTGACGGTGACCGAGTGGGAGGAATGGGGCGACCCGCTGCACGACGCCGAGGTCTACCACTACATGAAATCCTATTCGCCCTACGAGAACATCGATACCTCCGCCGTCTACCCGCCGATCCTCGCGGTGACCAGCCTGAACGACACCAGGGTGCTCTACAGCGAGCCCGCCAAGTGGATCGCCAGGCTGCAGGCGCACGCCCGCGGCGGCCCGTTCCTGCTGAAGACGGAGATGTCCGCCGGGCACGGCGGCCGCAGCGGGCGGTATGACTCGTGGCGCGAGGAGGCCATGGTGCTGGCCTGGGCCGCCCGGACGGCCGGGGTCAGCGACTGAGCTTCGGCTGAGCCGGGACTGGACCCCATCGGGCCGACCGTAATTGCCGCCACCTTGGGGCCGAATACGATCAGCGGCCACGGGCGCGGGGCGACGGCCGCGAGCGGGCGGGCCAGCCACCCCAGCGCGGCTGGCCCGGGCAGCGGCCAGGATGGGACGGCAGGGGCGACTGGGGCGATGCTGTCTCCGGGTGCGCTGTCCGGACGGCGGGACCGGGCCGGGGCCGCTGCCCGGCTTCAGGCTGATCCTTGGGTGCTGACCTGCTATTTCCTGGCCATGGGGTCGCCTGGCGGGCCGTTGTCACACGAATCATCACACTGGCGGCGGTGAGATGGCTGCCAGCAGCACGGGTCCGGGCTACCCTGCCCGGTAAGCCGTAAGTAGGAAAATTTATGGTCACTAGCGCCCTAATTTGTGCCGTTATCCGGGATCCTCCCGGCGCGCCGGCGGTGTCAATGACTGGGATGCCTGGGCGTTTTGCCGCAGAATGGTGGCCGACGCGGGAAGGGGCGCGCCGTGATTCATGCTGGCCAAGTTCTGGTGAGCGGACGGAGGTGTGATGGCTCGTAGGGCGACCCTCGACCGCGGCGTGCCCACAGACGCGGACGACGAGGCCCTGCTGGCAGACTCGGCGCCTAGCCGGGCCAGGCGGCCGGCGGCAAGACCACGGCGCGGTGCCGGCGGCCGGTGGCTGATCTATGCGGCGCGCGCCGTGGTCTGGATCGTGCTGCTCCTGATCGGCTACCGGGGGGTCACCGCGATCATCACGGGCAGGACCGCGTCGAGCACGCCCACCCCATCGGCAGCCAGTTCCGGCCCCGCGTTCCCCGCCACGCTGGCCGAGGCCTACGCCCTGCAGTTCGGATCCGTGTACCTGAACTTCAGCCCGGGCACCGCGGCCCGGCGGGCCAGCCTCCTGGCCACTTTCATGCCGGCCGGTGCCAGCGCTCAGCTCGGCTGGAACGGCGCTGGAACGCAGAGCCTGGAGTCCGAGCAGGTTGCCTCCGTTCGGGTGCAGGGCGCCCACACCGCCGTCGTCACCCTGCTCGCGCTCATCAACAAGACCCAGCTGATCGAGCTGGGCGTCCCCGTCTACACGTCCGGCGGCCGGATCGTGGTCACCGGTGAGCCGGCCCTGCTGCCGCCGCCGGCCCGCGCCGTGCCGCCGCAGACCGTGGCCGGAAGCACCGACCCGGCGGCGGTGGCCGCCCTGCAAGCCCAGCTGCCCGCCTTCTTCCGGGCGTATGCAAGCGGTCAGGACACGCTCAACCGGTTCCTCATGCCCGGCGCACAGGTGACCGGGCTGGGCGGCGCGTTCACCCTGGGGTCAGTCGAGAGCGTCACCGCTCCATTCGGCGGCGCCACTCGCGACATCACCGTCATGGTTATCTGGCACGCGAACTCAACCGCCGCGGGAACGAGCCTGCCAGCGACTGCGGCCGCCCCGGCCAGCCTGGAAATGACCTATCGCATGGTGGTCGTGCGACAGGGCACAAACTGGTACGTGCAGTCCATCGGCACCTCGGCACTGGCGCCGGGGCCGCCCTAATGCCAGATCCCCGATCGCAGCGACCCCCGCCAGCCGAGCTCACTCACCCCCCGGAGTACCGATGTCGGCGCATCTTCTCATCACGGCATCCCCCGCAGCTCTCAGCACATCTGGTCTTGTTAGCTACCTGCAGGGCCTGTTCGGACCGCTGTTCCTCGGGATCGTCGGTATTGTTGCCATCTTCTTTCTGTTCACGCGCGAGATCATTCGCTTCGTGCAGTTCCTCGTCCTAGCGGTGGCGATCGCGGTCGTCTTCTACACCCCGAGCATCGTTCAGACGATTGCCACCGGGATTGCCAACGCGCTCGGCGTGCACTGACCTGACGTAGATTTCGTAGCCCCCGGCGACGCAGGCGGAAGGAGGACAGCGTGGAACTGCCTACCTACACCAACATCTGGCGGATTGAAAAGCGGCTCTACAAGCTGTATGACTTTCGGCTGCCGATGCCGCTGCCGGTCGGCCAGATCGCCGTTTTCCTGGCCATTGCCGTGCCGTATGTTCTCGTATTGTCGCTGCTCGGGCTGCCGTTCAGCCACACGCTGCTGTGGGTGTACGTGCTGCCGCCCGGCGTGTTGGCCTGGCTCACGACCCGGCCGGTCCTGGAGAGCAAGCGGCTGCCCGAGCTGGTCATGTCCCAGGTGCGCTACGTCCTGGAGCCGCGCACCTGGTGCCGGATGGCTCCGCTGGCGGAAAAGGATGAGGTCATCGTGTTCTGCCGGGTGTGGCGGCAGGCCGAATCCGAGCCGGGGCCGGAGGTGGTCGTCGCGCCGGCCCGGGTGCCGGGCCGGGTGCCGGCCCGCCGCGACCGCCCGATTGCCCGGCCGCCGGCCCTCGCGCCGCGACAGGCCGCGCAGGCATCGCCGGGCCGGGCGGCCCGGGGCGCAGCGGCACCGGGCCGGGTCACCCAGGCCAGCCCGGGCCGGGCCATCCACGGCCAGCTGAGCCACGGCCAGCTGAGCCACGGCCAGGTCAGCTACGGGCAGGTCAGCTACGGGCAGGTCAGTCACGCTCAGATGAGCCAGGGCCAGCTGAGCCACGGCCAGGTCAGCTACGGGCAAGTCAGCCACGGCCAGGTCAATGACGGGCGGGTGGTTCAGGGCCAGGTGTCGCGGGGCAGGCCGGCACCTTCCTGGCCGCTCCGCAGCGCCGAAGCGCAGGAGCAGGTCGCCCCGGCAGCGTTCGCATCGGGTCAGGGTGCGCCGGCGCCGGCGGCCCCTGGCCCGGCGGTCCCTGGTCCGGCTGCCCACGGTCCGGCTGCCCACGGTCCGGCTCCGTGGCCATCGGGCCCGAAGCTGCCGGCTCAGGCGCGGCGGCCCGCCGAGACGCCCGGCGGGGAGTCGTTCGCTCCCGAGCCGGCGGCTCAGCGCTCAGCCGGTCAGGCTCCAGCCCGGCCAGAGCCGACCGCAGCCAGGGCGCGAGGAGTGGCATCGACCGGGCCGGGCCCAACAGTGACGGCGGCCGGCACTGCGGCGGCGGGTGCGAGAGCGGCGGGTGCGACAGCGGCGGGTGCCGCATCAGGGCCCGGCGCGCAGCCGCGCCCCCGTGCGGATCGAGCGGCATCCTGGCCCGCTGCCGCCGGCGCCACCAGCGGCCACCAGGCGCAAGCCCGGCCTCCCGCCGGCGGGCAGCCCGCTGAGCCGCGGGAAGCGGACCGGCCGGCCGCTCAGGCGCGACCGGTCGTCCCTGGCCAACTGTCCCCGCCGGCCGCGCCGCCGAGCCCCGCGGCCGGAGCGGCTCCTCCAGCCAGCCGCCCCGCACCGACCGGCACCGGCCCGGCCGCCGGGACCCGGCAGGGCGCGGACATGCAGACCCCCGTCGGCCTGGCGTCGCCCATCGCCGCCCGCCAGGCACCTAGCCCGCAGCCGCCTGCTGAGCAGAGCCCGCCCGCCGCCGGGGCGCCCGCCCACTACCAGCCGGCTAGCAGCGGCGGGCAGGATGCCCCGCCGTCTCGGCCCGCGCGTCCCACCGTGACCGTGACCGGAGACCTGGCCGCCGAGCGGCCGCTGCGGGTGGTGGAGCGGGCGCTGCGCAGCCAGCCCGGCCAGCGCCCGGACGGCTGGCGTGACCGGGTGGTGGTCGTCCCCGGCGGCCACCGGCCGGGCAAGCCCGACCCGCTGCAGCGCGACCGGGCGCGGGCCAGGCTGCCGATCGACGGGCCGCTGCGCATCGTGGTCCTGGGCTGTACCCGGGGCGCGGGTCAGACCACGGCGGCGCTGCTGGCCGGGGACATGCTGGCCAGCCTCCGTGCCGAGCCGGTCGCGGTCCTGGACCTCAACCCCGGCCGCGGGTCCCTGTCGGAGCGGGCCGCCGCGATTCCCGGACTGATGCCCGAGCCGCCTGACGCCGCTAGCGTCGCCGGAGTCGGCGGGGTCGTCGCGGCGGATCTGCCGCTCGCGGCCCCGGTGGCTGCCGATCCGCAGGCACCGGACTCCGGTCTCCAGGTGATCACCGGCAGCCCAGCAGCCCAGGGCGGCGATGACGCGGGCCGCCTGTTCGGCCTGGTCGCCGCGCGGTACCGGCTCACGCTGGCCGACCCGGCCGCCGGCTGCGTTCCGCGGACGCTCGACGTCGCCAACCAGCTGATGATCGTGGCCCCCGCAAGCGCAGCGGCGGCCAACGCGCTGGCCATGACGTTCGAGTGGCTGGAGGCCCACGGGTACGGTCGGCTGGCCGCGACGGCGATCACCGTGCTCAACGGGGTGAGCGGGCCGACAAGCTCGCACGTCGAGCATGCGGCGAACGTGGCCACCGGGCGGTGCCGGGCCATCGTCAAGGTGCCCTGGGACAACCACCTGCGCGAGTACGCGCAGGGGCGACCGCCGGCTCGCCCCGATGCCGCTGCCGATACGGGCGCGGCCGGACCGCCGGTCCACGCGCCGGCCGACGCGCGCGGGCTCGGCCTGCTGAGCCCCGCGCTCAATCAGGCGTACACGGCCCTCGCCGGCGTGCTGATCGCCGGCCTGGCAGATCCCGCCGAGCTGCGGAGCACCGGGGCATGAGTGCCCGCACCGCCGGCCGCAGCCGGATCGCCGTCCGGTATTTCGACGACCGGATCCTGCTGACCGAGACGCACGCCTGGGCGTACTACCGCGTCCCTACCGTCTCGTACGAGTTCACCACGCCGGCCGATCGCGAGGCCCTGGCTACCAACATCACCGTGGCCCTGGCGGCGATCCGGATGACCGATGCCGAGGTGCACCTGCGGATCGCGCACCGTTCTTACCCGGCGGCGGAGTGGGCGACCAAGCTGGACGCCACCTCGGACGGCGGCCCCGGCTGGCTGGGTTACCTGGATGAGATGTACCGCCACGTGTGGGCCAAGGACTTCTGGGCCAAGGAGGTCTACATCGGCGTCCGGCTCGGCCAGCGCGGCGTCCGGGCCCAGCTGTCGGGAGGGGTGCTCGCCTCGTTCATCAGCGCCTACAAGGCCGGCGAGCAGGCCCTGGGGCTGGACGATGAGGCGGTCTCCGCCGGCGAGATCGGGCGCTGGCGGGAGCAGTCCGAGCGCCTCGGCCGGGCGCTGAACTCCAGCGCGCTGGCGGCCAAGCATGCCTCCAGCGACGAGATCGCCTGGCTGTTCCGGCACACGCTCACCGGCTCGCTCGCCGACCCGCCGCCCTCGGCGACGCCGCGCCGCAGGTGGGGGGCGGGCGAGATCGAGGCCCTGCTGGAGGGGCAGGTGCACAACGGCCGGACGATGCTGCGGCTGGAACATCCGGGGGGCGAGTCGCACGCCACGTTCCTGTCCTTCGCGCGGTTCCCCGATGTCATGTACTTCCCCGAGGGCGAGCCGTGGCTGCACTACGCCGACGCGCTGCCGTTCCCTGTCGAGGCCAGCCTGCGGATGAAGCTGATCGCGCCGGCCAAGGCCAGCAAGGACGTCAGCCGGCGGCTGGCGCACGCCCGGGACATGGACGCGCACATCCGGGAGGCCGGCGCCGACATGCCGATCGCGCTCGCCGAGCAGATCGAGGCCGCCCGCCTGCTGGAGCACGGCATCACCAAGGAGCGGCTGCCGTTCGTCTACGGCTGGCACCGGCTGATGGTGGCCGCGCCGTCGCGCGAGCTGTGCCTCAACCGCGCCGAGGCCGTCATCGAGCACTACCGTGACGCCGGCATCGACGTGGTCAACTCGACCGGCGACCAGTTCTCGCTGCTGTCGGAGTCGCTGCCGGGGGACCGGGTCCGGCTGAACTCCTACCTGCAGCGCCAGCCGCTCTACACGATCGCCGGCGGGATGCCGACGGCTACCGTCGACCTGGGGGACCGGGTCGCACCGGACGCGGGCTGGATCGGCCCTTACATCGGCGAGACGCTGGGCCGCGCGCGGTCGGTGGTGCACTTTGACCCGCTGGTGGCGGCGGCCCGCAACCGGCCCACGGCGGTGGCCATCACTGGCGAGCCAGGCGGCGGGAAGACGACGCTGGCGCTGCTGCTCATCATGCAGCTGGCGCTGCGCGGGACGACGGTGGCCGTGATCGACCCGAAAGGCGACGCCGAGTCGCTGGTCGCGCTGCTGCAGCGGCACGGCAGGCAGGCCAGGGTGCTGCCGCTGGGCAGCGCGGCGGCCGGCCTGCTCGACCCGTTCTCCTTCGGCGACGAGCTGGCCGAGCGGCGGACCATGGCGACCGAGACTCTCCGACTGCTGCTGCCGCGGATGAGCGAGGAGCGCGAGAGCGCGATGATCCAGGCAGTCGCCGCGGTCGCGGCGGACGAGCAGCCCAGCCTGGGCAAGGTGGTCGCGCACCTGGAGAGGTCGCCCGACCCGGCCTCGGTGAACCTCGGCGCGGTCCTGCGGTCCATGTCGGAGATGCGCCTGGCCAAGCTCTGCTTCTCCCCGTCCGGCGGTCAGGGCATCGACGCGGCGGGCTGGACGACGGTCTTCACGCTGGCCGGGCTGACACTGCCCGACGTGGCGGTCAAGCGCGACGACTACTCCTATGAGCAGCGGCTCTCGGTGGCGCTGCTATACCTGGTCTCACAATTCGCAAGGCGGCTGCTCAACGGCATGGACCGGCGGCTGCCGAAGGCCATCTTCCTGGACGAGGCGTGGGCGATCACCTCCACGCCGCAGGGCGCCAAGCTCATCCCGGAGGTGTCCCGGATGGGCCGGTCCCGCAACACCGCGCTGATCATGGTCTCGCAGAACGCCAGCGACCTGCTCAACGAGCAGGTGACCAACTGCATCTCCAGCGTTTTCGCGTTCCGCTCCTCGGAGCGGACGGAGGTGGCCAGCGTGCTGTCCCTGCTCGGCGTCGAGCGATCCGACGAGCACATGGCGCTCCTGCGCACCCTCGGCAACGGGGAGTGCATATTCCGTGACCTGGACGGGCGGGCCGGGCGGATCGGAATCGACCTGATCTCCGATGACCTGCGTCTCAGCCTGGACACCAATCCGACCCGGGCGCGGCCCGGCGAGGTGCCGGTGGGCGCACACGGGGGCGAGACAGCGCAGCCGGGCGCTGGCTAGGCAAGCGGCACGCAGACAATAACCCCCAGGAGCCCCCCCGATATGCCCAGACTCCCCCGTGTCCCCCGCAAGGTCGCGCTGGCCGCTGCCCTGCTCGTCGCCGTGCTCGCGGTGCCGGGTGGCGCGCAGGCGGCCGGCGCGCGGCCGGCTGCGGGACCCGGCACCGCCGCGACGACCATGGCGGCGACCTCGGCCACGGGCACGGGGGCGGCAACCTCCACCGCGACCACCGCGGCGGCCACTGCTACGGGGGCAGCGACGGCCACCGGGACGGCGACTTCCGCTACTGCCAGTTCCGGCGGCCTGTGCTCGGTCCCCGGCATCGGGGACATCGGCGGGCTGCTCGGCTTCTGCTCGCTGGGGACATCCGGGCTCACCGGTGCCCTGAACAACATCTGCACGCCGTCGCTGCCCACTCCCGAGCCGGCCGGCTCGGGCATCGACTCGCTGGTCGCCCCGCCGACCGCCGGCTCCGGGAAGCAGCCCGACACCCTGTACACCCAGGACGGCGTGGCCGGGGACTTCTGGGCGGCCACCAACCTGCAGTGCTCGGACATGACCTCGCTGATCGGCAACAACGTGGCCGGCATGGTGTTCGACGGGGCCAAGTCGCTCGACCGGGTCACGATCACGGTGTACCAGTCCGCCGCCGGCGAGGGCATCCTGAGCTGGCTGAGCAATGTGGCCGACAAGCTCATCACCAGCCTCGGCAACGCCATTTACTTCCCCTACGTGGCCGTGGTCGTCATTATCGGCGCGATCTGGCTGGCCTGGCAGGGACTGATCCGCAAGCGCGGCACCCGGACGGTTGAGGGCACGGTGTGGATGGTCGTGGCCTGCGCGGCGGCGATCTTCCTGATCGGCAAGCCAGCGGACCTGACCGGCCTGGGCAAGGGCGTGTCTGACGGCACCACCCAGGCCCTGAACGCCGCCTTCGCCAAGCTGCCGAGTCCGGGCCCGACCAGTTGCGTCCCGGTCCAGAAGGGCGACCCGCAGGCGCAGCCGAACTTCGCCTTCACCTCAGGGAACGGCGTGGTGGCCCAGAACGCCTCCGAGCTGTGGACCGTCCTGGTCTGCAAGCCCTGGCTGGACGGCGAGCTGGGCACGGCCAACTACGCGGCGCCCGGCGGCACGCCTACCGTGGTGAACAAGTACGGGCGGCAGCTGCTGTGGGCTCAGTCCATCGCGATGAACGAGAAGCCGACCACTGCCGTCATCCAGGCCAAGCAGGCGACGTACGCCGGGATCGCCAACAGCCTGCAGCGCAACGATCCGGGCGTCTACCCGCTCTTCCAGGGCAAGCAGTGGACCACCCGGCTGGAGATCGCCTTCGCGGCGCTGTTCGCCGCCGTGGTAGCCGGGGTTCTGATACTCCTGATCTCCGTCACGCTGATCCTGCTCAAGCTCGGCTTCCTGCTGCTGCTCGTGGTCGGGCCGTTCTTTCTGCTCATCGGCACGCACCCGGGGTTCGGCCGGGTCGTCGCCCTGCGCTGGGTCGAGATGCTGGTCGGGGTGCTGCTCAAGCAGGCCGCTGTCGCGCTGGTGCTCAGCGTCTTGCTGTACTGCTACGCGCTGATCATGGGCACCAGCGACGCGGTGCTGCCGTGGGCCCTGAAGATTCTCATGATCGCCCTGGTCACGGTGGCGGCCTTCATCTACCGCAAGCCGTTCACTCACCTGTTCTCCGCCGTGGGCTACGGGGTGATCGGCTCGCGGGAGCGGGCAGACGTGGACCTGCAGCGGGCGACCAGCACGTTCCGCACCAACACGCGCAGCGCCGCGACCCTGGCCGTGCCTGGGTTCGCAGCCTACCGCGCGGCGCGCTGGGCCCGGCAGAATCCGGCCCAGGCGGCCGGCCTGGCCCTGAGCGGCGCGACCGCAGCGGGCGCCGTCGTCGGCGCGAAGGCCGCGGCCGCGGGCATGGCCGCCGACGGGGCAGCCGGGGACGGGCTGGAGGCTTACCCGATCCCGGAGGACGGAGCAGCGGCGGCCGGCGCCGGAGCGGCGGGGGATGGCACCGGAGGCCGGATGCCGGCCAGCGCCCGGGGCCGGGCGCGGGCCGCCGCGGGCGCCGACGACAGCGTCGGGCGGCAGCCGCCGCCGCTCAATCTCCCGAATCGCAATGGCGCGGCAGCCTCCCCCCCGGCGATGCAGCGGCTCAACGGGGCCGGTGTCGGGCAGCCGCCGGCGAGCCGCCCGGCCCCGGACCTGCCAGTAGCGGCGGCCGGGGCGGTAGCTGCGGCCGGGTCGGGCGCCGCGGGACCGCCGGCCGCCGGACCGGCGCCAGCCGCCGGCGGCGTGTGGCCGTCCCGGCCAGCCTGGCGCCAGTCGGCCCCGCCGGCGGCGCGGCGCGGTCCGGCGGCACCGGCCAGCCAGCCGGGCCCGGCCCGATCCGCAGCTGGCCCCGCGCCTGCTGCCCCCTCGCGTCAGGCTGCCCCCCCGCCGGCCGCCCCGTCCCGCCAGCCGGCCCCGCCGCGTCCGGCAGCGCCCCGGCAGGAGACACCGCGTCAGCAAGCACCGCCTCAGCAAGCACCGCGCCAGGAGGCACCGCGCCAGGAGGCACCGCGCCAGGAGGCGCCGCGCCGGGAAGCGGCCCGCCAGGCAGCGCCGGGCCCGGCACGTCACGCTGGATCCGCGCCGTCGCGGACCGGGCAGCCGCCGCTGCGCCGGCCGGGACCCGCGCCCGCCCGGCGCGAGCCCGCGGCCTCATCGCCGCCAGCCAGTCCGCCGGGCCAAGCCGGGGCCGGCCCGCTGGCTGGCCGGCCGGAGCCAGAGCAACCGGGTCCGTTCTGGCTGCGGCCGCTCAGGCGTCCTAAGTAGCGGACGCTGCCATGGAGCTCAGCGCTGCCCAGCGAAGAATCGCGTTCGTCCTGGTCGTGCTCGCGCTGGCCGGCCTGGGGGTCTACCTGTTCACCTCCGCCGGGCACGGCGCGGCCCATCAGGGCGCCGCCGCGCCACGTCGTAGCTCCCCGCCGATCAGCCAGCCGCCCGCGTCCGCGGCGTCCGCGCCCGGCACGCCGCCGGCATCGGCGACCCAGGCCCCCGACATTTACCGCTGGCTGCCGTTCACCCCGGCGGGGCTGTCCAGCGCCGCCGCCGTCGCGGTCAGGTTCGGCGTCGCCTACGGCACGTTCTCCTACACCCAGAGCGCCGCCGCGTACGTCGCGACGATGCGCAACCTCATCGCGCCGCAGCTCAGCGGGCAGCTAGCCGCCGCCTACGCCACGCCCGGCGTCGCCAGCCTGCGGACCAGCCGCAAGCAGGTCTCCATGGGCACGGCGTCGATCACGTCGCTGCGCGCCTTCGGGCCGAGCAGCCTGACCTTCGTGATGCTCATCACCGAGCAGATCACCGCGACCAGGGGAGGCGGCCCGGTTTCTACCAGCTATGCCGTCACGCTCACGGGCGGCGACACCAGCTGGCAGGTCAGCGACATCGAGCTGGCCGTGGCGGGCAACGCGTGACCGGGGCAGGAGGCGGGGCATCGCTCGGCAAGGGCGCCGTGATCGCCGTGGTGAGCGCCGCTGGCCTGCTGCTCGCGGGGCTGCTCGTGGCGCCCATGATGCTGTTCGCCAGCAGCGGGCTGTCTTTCGAGTCGGGCAACGCCTGCAGCGCGGCGAGCGGCCAGGGAACTCAGCCCGTGGCCAGCACCGGCGCGAAGAACTCGATTCCCGCCAACTACCTCACCCTGTTCAAGTCGACCGGGGCCAGGTACGGGGTGCCGTGGGTCATCCTGGCTGGCATCGCCAAGGTGGAGAGCGACGACGGCCGTAGCAGCCTGCCGGGGGTACATAGCGGCTCCAACGCGTTCGGTGCGGCCGGCCCGATGCAGATCGGCATCGGCGGGGCGTCGGGCAACACCTGGGGCGGCACGGCGATTCACCCGGCCAGCGAGAAGGTAAGCGGGGTGGCCACCGACGGCAACGGCGACGGGATTGCCAGCGTCTACGATCCGGCGGACGCCATCGCCGGCGCGGCCAAGTACCTGCTGGAGCATGGTGTCCTGGACAACGTCCAGGGGGCGATCTTCGCTTACAACCACCTGGAGTCCTATGTGCAGACCGTCCTGCTCTACGCCGGGGGGTACGCCAACGGCGGCTACTCGGTCAGCCCGGTCACCCTGGACGCCGCGCCGAGCTGCCTCACGGGGGTGACGAACACGCCGAACGCCGTCGTCGCCACCGTCATCGCCTACGCCGAGGGCCAGCTGGGCAAGCCGTATCTCTGGGGCGGAACTGGTCCCGATGCCTTCGACTGCTCGGGCCTGGTCATGATGGCCTACCGTGCGGCGGGCATCGACCTCCTGCGTACCTCGCAGGCGCAGTGGACGTCAGAGACGCATATCAGGGCCAGCCAGGCCCAGCCCGGCGACCTGGTGTTCTTCGCCGGCTCGGACGGCACGACCGCCTCGCCCGGTCATGTGGGCCTGGTGATCGGCGGCGGCAAGATGATCGAGGCCTACGCCACCGGGTTCCCGATCCGGGTCGCCCCCTACGGCGGCCGCGGCGCGGTCGGCTTCACCCGACCCTGGCTGCATCACAGCGTTGCCCTCACCGCGGCCACCCAGCTGGGCGGCTGAGCAGCGGCCAGCCACCTGCGTAGCGGCGGCTGGAGGCCCGGCCCCGGTGACCTTGTAGCGTCTGGTCCGTGTGCCTCCTCATCGCGATGTTCCAGATGGTGGCCGACGCGCCGCTGATCGTGGCCGCCAACCGGGACGAGCGGTACGCCCGGCCCGCCGTGGCGATGACCACCCTGCGCAACCGCGAGCCGCGGATCCTGGGCGGCCGAGATGAGCTGGCGGGCGGCACCTGGCTCGCGGTCAACTCCCGCGGGCTGGTCGCCGGGCTGACCAACCAGCCCTCGCCCGTCGGCCGGGACGCGACCAAGCGGTCCCGCGGCGAGCTCCCGCTGGCCTTCGCCGCGTACCGGAGCGCCCGCGAGGCGGTGACAGCGGTCTGCGCCGACCTGGACCCCGCCGCCTACAACCCGTGCTGGCTGCTGGTCGGCGACCGGCACTCGCTGTTCTCCGTGGGCCTGACCGGGGGATCACGGCCGGAGGTCGAGGAGCTCGCGGCCGGGCTGCACGTCCTGGAGAACGCGCCGCTGCGGGCCCCGTCGGCCAAGACCGCGCAGGTGACCCGGATGGTGACTGCGGAACGGGCGGCCCGGCTCCGCGGCCCGGGCCTGACCGAGAACGCGGCCACGGCCGCCGATGCGCTGGCCGCCGTCCTGCGCGACCACCGGCCGGCCGCCGGCCCCGGCACCACCGGCACCACCGCGCCGGACGGCCCGGCTCGCTCGCCGGCCCTGTCCGCGGCGTGCGTGCACACCCCGGAGTACGGGACCCGGTCGGCGCTGATCGCCACGGTCCCGGCCGCAGGGCCGCGGCTGCTGCGCCTGGCTGACGGGCCGCCCTGCGTGGCGGCCTTCCAGGACGTGACCGGCTGGTGGGCCCGGTCCGCTCTGGCGTAACGGCCGCCGATCCGCCAGCATGGCCAGCGGCGGCGGCCGACCTGGCGGCCGCCGATCTTGGGGCCGAGCGAGGAGATGCCGTGGACTTCGAGCCTTCGCCGGAACAGCGGCTGCTGCGCGACACCCTGCGGGCGTTCGTGGACGAGCGGATCCGGCCGGTGGCGCAGGAGTGGGAGGCGTCGGGCCGCTACCCGGAGGAGATCGTCGCGGGCATGGCCGAGATGGGCCTGTTCGGGCTGACCGTGCCCGAGGAGTACGGCGGCATGGCCGCCGACATGGTGTCGCTCGCGATCGTCTTCGAGGAGCTGTCCCGCGGCTGGATGGGGATCGCGGGCATTATCGGCAGCCACTCGCTGTCGTGCTGGATGATCTCCCGCTACGGAACGGACGAGCAGAAGTCCGCGTACCTGCCCGACCTGGCCGCCGGGGCCCGCCGTACCGGGATCGGCCTGACCGAGCCGGGGGCCGGCAGCGACCTGCAGGGCATCGCGACGACCGCGCGCCGCGACGGCGACAGCTATGTCATCAACGGCGCCAAGACCTGGATCACCAACGCCCGGCACGCCGATCCGCTGCCGGTGCTGGTCAAGACCGACCCGTCCGCTCGCCCGGCGCACGCGGGCATGTCCGTGCTGCTGGTCGACGCCGGCACGCCCGGCTTCGAGGTGGTCCGCGACCTGCCCAAGCTCGGGTACCGCGGCCCGGAAACCTGCGAGCTCCTGCTCGACGATGTCCGGGTGCCGGCCAGCCGGCTGCTAGGTGGCACCGAGGGGCGCGGGCTCCAGCAGGTGCTGGCCGCCCTGGAGACCGGCCGCATCAACGTCGCCGCCCGGGCCGTCGGCGTGGCCCAGGAGGCCTACGACCAGGCGCTGCGCTACGCCGGGCAGCGGGAGGCGTTCGGCCAGAAGATTTCCGGGTTCCAGGCCGTCCAGCTGAAGCTGGCGGACATGGCCATCAAGCTGCAGGCCGCGCGGCTGATGACCTACTGGGCCGCCGCGAAGGCCGATGCCGGGCAGCGCACCGACCTGGAGTCCGGGATGGCCAAGGTCTATGCCTCCGAGGTGGCGCAGGAGTGCGCGTTCGACGCCATGCAGGTCCACGGCGGCTACGGCTACTCACGCGAGTTCACCGTCGAGCGGCTGTACCGCGACGCGCCGCTGATGATCATCGGTGAGGGCACCAATGACATTCTGCGCACCGTGATCGCGCGGGCGCTGACCACCGGCCGCGGCGCGGTGGGCTGAGCACCGGATTGCCCGCGGGGCGCAGCGCCCGTCCTCACGTCACCCTGGACAAAAGAGGGGTCCAGGTCTGTACTTGGTGGTCGTTGCGTATCTCGTAATGGCGGGGGCCAGCGCGGATCGGCGCGGGCGGGGGAAAGGAACAGGAAATGACGCTGGAGCAGCAGGCGCAGCAGGGGCTCGGTGCGGACTTGGTGCTCGAGGGCGGGGGAGTCAAGGGGATCGGCCTGGTCGGCGCGGTCCTGACCCTGCACCGGGCCGGCTACGTGTTCCCCCGGGTAGGCGGCACGTCGGCCGGCGCCATTGTCGCCGCGCTCATCGCCGCCTATCAGACCAGGGGCGTCGACCTTAACCAGGTTGAGGAGGACATGCGCCAGCTGGATTACGCCCAGTTCATGGAGGAGAACTGGGCGGAAAAGCATCTCGGGCCGATCGGGAAGACGCAGGCCCTCATCGCCCGCCAGGGCATGTACGCGACCGGGTTCCTGACCCAGTGGCTGACGTCCAAGCTCGACCCGCTCGGCATTCGCACCTTCGCGGACCTCAAGATCACCGATGACGAGCACACCGGGCTGCCGCCCCGGCAGCGTTACCGGCTGGTAACCCATACCTCGGACCTGAGCCGCCGCGCCCTGGTCCGGCTGCCCTGGGACCTGCCTTATTACCTGCTGCGCAACGCGGACGAGGCGGCCCTGGCCGATCAGATCGCGGTCATCGACAGCTATCCGGTCGTGGACGCGGTCAGGGCATCCATGTCGATCCCGTACTTCTTCGAGCCGTTCCGCCAGGCCACGGTGCTGGGCGCCTGCACCTGGGTGGACGGCGGCATGCTGCAGAACTTCCCGGTGACCGTGTTCGACCGCACCGACGGCCTGCCCAACCGCTGGCCGACCTTCGGGATCAAGCTGATGGCGCGGCCGGCGCTGGATCTCCCGGACGTGCCGGTCTCCGGCGATATCCGGGAACTGACCGCGATCGCGCACACGGCGATCGGCGAGTGGAACCGGTACCCGCTAGAAGACGAGGGCGTCGGGGCGCGCACGGTGTACGTGGACACGATGAAGATCCCCTCCACCGACTTCGGGCTGAGCCAGGAGCAACGAGACCAGCTCTTCGAGAACGGCCGCACCGCGGCCGCGGATTTCCTGACCGCGTGGAACGCCGCTCATCCGCACGTGCCGCCGCCCCGGGCGACCCCGCCGCCCGCGGCCACGGGCGCTCCGGCGCGCGGTCCTTCGGATCACGAGACGGCCGCAGTGACCGGTGCGGGGTCCGGTAGCCAGCCATAGTCCGCCGACGCATCGCCGGCGAGCGAGGCAGCGGCATCAGCGGCCAGCCCCGCGTCCAGGTCGGGCACGGCACCGATGGCGTCGAGCGCGGCGTGGGCGTCGGTGAGCTTCTCGTACAGGAACAGCACCGGGGCGCCGCGGCCTGCCAGCGCGACCGCCCGGCGCAGCGCCTGCCGCGGGCCGTCGGCGAACTCGCAGACGATGCCGGGGCGGGCCCGGCGCAGCGCCGCCGAGATCAGCTCCTGCATCTCGCCGGGCCGCCGCCCGCGCCGGTCGCGGTCCTCGTAGAGGACGACGTGACCGAACCACGCGGCGATGGCCTGGGCCGTCTGCTCCACCAGGTCGTCGCGGCGGTCGCCGGGCAGCGTCACGGCCACCGCCGGCGCGCCGCCCCATACCTTCGCGACCATCTCGCCGGTCGCCTCCAGCGCAGCGGCGTTGTGCCCGTAATCGAGGATGACCGGGCGGCCGCCCGCCCGGTACACGTTGCCCCGGCCCGGATTGGCCTGCGCCGGGGTGAACGTGGCCAGGCCGCGCCGGATGTCCCTGGCGCTGATGCCGACGGCGCGGCAGGCGGCGACGGCGGCGAGCGCGTTCGCTACCAGGTGGGCGGCCCGCCCGCCGAACGCGCCCGGCAGCTCGGCGACGCTGATCATCGGCCGCTGCTGGTCGCCCTCGATCTCGACCAGCTCGCCGTCGCGGACCTCGTAGCACAGGCCGCCCGCCCGCTGGTGGGCCGCCGTCACCGGGTTGCCGGCCCGCGGGGTGAAGAACCTGATCACCGGGTCATGGGCGCGCACCGCCGGCCGGTCGGCCAGCGCGGCTACCGCCGGGTCGTCGGCGTTCAGCACCACGCTGCCGCCGGCTGCGACCTCCTCGGCCACCAGCGCCTTCACGTGGATCAGCTCGCCTGTGTCGTCGACGCCGTCCGAGCCGAGATGGTCAGCGGTGATGTTGGTGACCACGGCCACGTCGGCATGGTCGTAGCCCAGGCCGCCCCGGATGATCCCGCCCCGCGCGGTCTCCAGGACGGCGGCCTCGACCGCCGGGTCAGCCAGGACCAGCTGCGCCGATCGCGGTCCGGAGGCGTCGGCGGCACAGACCAGCTGGCCGCCGCAGAACACCCCGTCGGTGGTGGCCAGGCCGACCCCCAGCCCGGCCTGGCTCAGCACGTGGCCGATCATGCGGACGGTCGTGGTCTTGCCGTTCGTGCCGGTCACCGCGATGACCGGGATCCTGGCCGGGGCGCCCGCCGGGTACAGCCGGTCGACCAGCATGGCGGCCACGTCCCGCGGCGTGCCCTCGGTCGGTGCCAGGTGCATGCGCAGCCCCGGGCAGGCGTTCAGCTCGATCACGGCCGCCCCGGCTGAGCCGCCGCCCGGCCGGTCATCCCCCGCCGCCTCGTACAGGGGCGCCGAGATGTCGGCCATCCGGATGTCGACGCCGCAGATGTCCAGCCGCGCCGCGGCGGCCGCGCGCGCGCACATCGCGGCCACCTCGTCGTGGACCAGGTGGGTGACGTCGGCGCTGGTCCCGCCGGTGGACAGGTTGGCGTTCTGGCGTAGCGTCACCAGCTGGCCGCGGGCGGGCACGGAGCAGCCGTCCAGGCCCGCGGCGTCGAGGTGCCGCAGCGCCTCCTCGTCTACCGCGATCCTGGTCAGCTCCCGCGCATGCCCGTCACCGCGCCGCGGATCGGCGTTGGCCCGGTCGATGAGCTGGCTGATGGTGGCCGAGCCGTCCCCGGTGACCGACGGGGGCCACAGCTGTGCCGCCGCGGCCACCTGGCCGTCGATGACCAGCACCCGGTAATCGTTACCCGTGACATAACTCTCCACGATGACCGCCGTGCCGGCCACGCTGGCCGCGGTGAAGGCGGCAGCGGCCTGCTGCGGCGTGGCGACCCCCACGATCACGCGCCGGCCGTGGTTGCCGCGCAGCGGCTTGATCACCACGGGCCGGCCGAGCCGGTCGAGGGCGCGGGCGGCCTCCTGAGCGCTGGCCGCCACGATGGCCTCGGGGACCGGGACGCCGGCGTCGGCCAGCAGCCGCTTGGCCAGCATCTTGTCGCCGGCGATGTCGACGCCCACCGCCGAGGTGCGCTCGGTGAGCGCCGCGCACACCAGGCGGCCGTGACAGCCGAAGCCGAGCCGCAGCAGGCTCTGGCCGCCGATCCGGCGCACCGGTATGCCGCGGCGCCGGGCCGCCGCCGCGATGGCGGCGGTGCTGACGCCGAGCCGCTCCCGCTCGATCAGGTCGGCGATGCCCGCGAGCTGCGCGGCCACCTCCGGGCTGCCCCCCGCCACCAGGTCGCTGGTGATCGCGATGGCGGCGCGCAGCAGGAGCTCAGGGACGGGTGAGTCGTCGGGCTCGTCGGGCGGGCACTCCATCATCACGTCGTAACGCCCGTCGGCGCCCGCCCACATTGTCCGGCCGAGGCTGACCTCCCGGCCGGCCAGGCTGGACAGCTCCAGCGCGACGTGCTCGGTCACGTGGCCGAAGTAGGTCCCGCGGTCCAGGGCTTCGAGGAACCCGCCGGGGCGGCCCGCGGCGCAATGGTGATCGGCCAGGCCGGGCAGCAGGGCCGTCAGCCGCCCGGCCAGGCCCGGGTAGCCGGTGGTCTCCTGCCCGGTGAGCTCGTCAAGCTCGAGCCGGGCCACGCTGACCGGGCTGGCGGCGAAGACATTCGGGCCGTTCAGGTGACGCAGGTCGATGAACCGCACGTCGGCTCCCTCTGCTCGGTGTCTGCGGTGGGCAGGTGCTCTGCTGGGCGTCCGCGTGTCCGGCGGCCAGGTGGTGGCGGTCAGTACCGGTCGTGGCCGGGTCCGATGGCCGGAATCCGCTGAGCGAAGTCGAACAGGCAGCCGGCGGGCAGCAGGTGCAGCCGGACGCCGAACAAGGTGATCGGGTCGCAGTCCCCGGCGGGATGGACGACGGTGGCGTGCTCCGCGTCCACCACGGTGGCCACGCCCGTGCCGAGCACCTCGAAGCCGGCCGGATCGACCAGGATGCCGGTGTTCTCGTCGATGCCGATGCCCAGGTGATCCGGGTCCTGGGCGACCGCGCTGAGCAGCCGCGGCAGCCGCACGCGCTCGCCGAAGTGCATGTCGATCAGTGCCTTGGGCACCAGGCCCAGGCCCGGCCCGGTGCGCACGGCGGCGGCCGACACGTCCGAGCCCTCGCCGCCCAGGATCATGGTCCGGCCGAGCGCGGTGGCGCCGGCGCTGGTCCCGGCCACCACCAGGCCGCTGGCGAGCCGCTGGCGCAGCACGTCGCTGGTCCGCGAGCCGACCAGGGTGCGCAGCCGGGACTGGTCCCCGCCGCAGAAGAAGACGCCAGTGGCGGCGATCAGCGCGGTGGCCGACGCGTCGCTGTCGGCGTCGGCCCGGCCGCGGAGTCGCAGCTCGCTCGTCCGGTCGACGCCCAGCTTGCGGAAGACCTGCTCGTACTCGGCGTGCACCTGGTCGGGCATCCCGGTGGCGGTGGTCACCAGCACGATGCGGGCGCGCTCGCCGCCGCAGAGCTCCACGAACCGCTCCAGCAGCCCGGCGCCGCAGCACCTGTCCTCCGCGCCCCCGATGATCAGCAGGCGACCCGGAGAGTCCCCGTCGTCCACGTTCTCGCCCTCGTCCCGGACCGTCCCTGATCTAACGACGGGTTGGTACCCGTCGTTACTCAGCGTCAATCTGACGAAGGATCGCGCGCTTTTAGCTACTGAGAGTAATCAGAGACCGGCTGACGTCAGGCACCGTTGGGCTGGCGGGCGGGGCGCCGGGGGCCGGTACGCGGCCGGGACAGCTCCTCGGGGAGCTGGAGCAGCGGGTTGGACGCGCTGGCGACCACGTCGCTGGCGATGTCGATCACCTTGCGGCCCCGGTTCCGGGCCGCGGCCCGGAGCTGCTCAAAGGCCTGGCGCGGCTTGATCCGGTGGCGCTCGGCCAGCACGCCGATGGCCTGCTCGACCCGTACCCGGGCCTGCAGCGCGTGCTCCAGCTGGCTCACGGTCGTCCGGAGCCGGCCTGCCTCGCCGGGCTGCGCCTCCACGGGCGGCTTGCGGACGACCTGGCCGTCCGGCCCGCCCTGCTCGGCCGCCAGCAAGTCGGCCAGGACCATCGCCGAGGTGAGGTCAGGCACGTCGTCGCCGCCGACCCGCCAGCCGTCCTTGGTCCGCCGGACCACGGCGTCGGCGGACGCCCCGCCGGCGGCCGGGCCGTCGGGCGGCCCGGCGAGGGCTGGCTCGGAATCGCGCGTCTTATGCCCGTTATCTCCGGTCGTCATTTCACAATCGCAAGCTCATGCAGGCGCAGTTTGACCTGCGCCGCAGAGGGATTGGTCATGGCGCTGCCATCAGGGAAAACAACTGTCGGCACGGTCTGGAAGCCGCCGTTGACCGACATCACGAAGTCGGCCGCCGCCGGGTCCTCCTCGATGTTGATCTCCGACATCTCGATCCCGTCACGTGCCAGCTGGCTCTTGAGCCGCTTGCAGAAAGCGCACCACGTCGTGGTGTACATGGTAAGCGGCTGTGCCATCGAGCCTTCCCCCTCCGCATGCGGTTACGAACTGCACATTTACTAACGCTGAGGAACGCGATCCGCTTCCCTCCGGGCGCCGGCGCCGACAATACGCGGACCGCGAGTCCTCGGGAAACTTCGGCCGGATCCCCCGTCCGGCGGCCAGACCGGGCGGCGGCAGCCCGGCACCTGCCCCATGCTAAGACGGTCGCCGCGGATCGGGCGGCAAGCGCCTGCGGGCGCGTGGCGTCGGTGCTGTGCGCGAAGATGGCGGCGGGATGGCAGCGGCCCTGGCGACGGATGGCAGGGGCCCGGGCGGCGGGCCCGGGTCGGACTCGGGAGGTGGCCAGTGGCAGCCCTGGACGGGCCGGATGCCGTGCTCAGCTCGCTCGATCCTGAGCAGCGCGCGGTCGCGCTGGCGCCGCGCGGCCCGGTCTGCGTGCTGGCGGGCGCCGGCACCGGCAAGACGCGGGCGGTGGCTCACCGGATCGCCTACACGGCGGGCATCGGCGCGGTAGATCCCGCCCGGGTGCTCGCGGTCACCTTCACGACCAGGGCCGCCGGCGAGCTCCGGGCCCGGCTGCGGCAGCTAGGCGCGGCCGTCCCCGACGCGGGGCTGGAGCGGGTGCAGGCGCGGACCTTCCATTCGGCCGCACTGCGTCAGCTCACGCATTTCTGGTCGGCCGCGGTCGGCGGCCCGGTCCCGCAGGTGATCGAGTCCAAGATCAGCCTGATCGCCGAGGCGGCCCGCCGGCTGCGGCTGCAGGCCGGCCTGCCGGAACTGCGGGACGCCGCCGCCGAGGTGGAGTGGGCCAAGGTGACCCAGGTCCGGCCGGAGGAGTACCCCGAGGCGAGTGCCAAGGCCAGCCGCGCCGGCCCCTTCCAGCCTGCCGTGCTGGCCCTGCTCTACGCCGCCTATGAGGACCTGCGCCGGGAACGGCACGTGGTGGACTTCGAGTCCGTGCTGGAACTGACGGCGGCGATCCTGGTGGACAACGGCGCGGCCGCCGCCGCCGTGCGGGAGCGGTACGAGTCCTTCGTGGTGGACGAGTACCAGGACGTCAACCCGCTGCAGAAGCTGCTGCTGGAAGCGTGGCTCGCGGGCCGCGACGACGTCTGCGTCGTCGGCGATCCGCGGCAGACGATCTACTCGTTCACCGGCGCGACGCCGGCCTACCTGACCGGCTTCCCGGCGGAGTTCCCCGGCGCGACGGTCGTCCGGCTGGTCCGCAACTACCGGTCCACACCGCAGATCGTCGCCCTGGCCAACCGGCTGAGTCACGGGGGCCCGGGCCGCGGCGGCCCCGTCGTCGGCTCGCTCGGCGGGGCGCCGCTGGCGGCGCAGCGACCCGCCGGCCCCGAGCCGCAGTTCGCCGAGTATCCCGACGAGCCGGCCGAGGCCGCGGCGCTGGCGCGTCAGGTCGGCGCGCTGATCCAGGGCGGCACCCCGGCCAGCAGCATCGCGGTGCTGGTCCGGATCAACGCCCAGACGCAGGTCTTTGAGCAGGCGCTGGCTGACGCCGGGCTGCCGTTCCTGCTGCGGGGGGCCGAGCGGTTCTTCGAACGGCCCGAGGTCCGGCAGGCGGTCACGCTGCTGCGCGGGGCCGCCCGGTCGGTAGCCGCCGAGGACGACCCCGCGGCGCAGGTCCGGCCGGTGCTGGCCGGCCTGGGGCTCAGCCCGGACCCCCCGGTGGGCCGCGGTATCGCCCGCGAGCGCTGGGAGTCCCTGGAGGCGCTGGCCCAGCTGGCCGGGGACTTCTTCGCGGCCAGCCCGGGAGCCACCCTCGGGGACCTGGCGGCCGAGCTCGCGCTGCGCAGCGCGATCGGCCAGGTGCCGGCCATGGAGGGCGTCACGCTGGGCTCGCTGCACGCCGCCAAGGGGCTGGAGTGGGACGTGGTGTTCCTGCCCGGGCTGACCGACGGCACGCTGCCCATCATCTACGCGCAAAGCGATGAGGCGATCGCGGAGGAGCGGCGGCTGTTCTACGTCGGCGTGACCCGGGCCCGGCAGCGGCTCTTCCTGTCCTGGGCGCTGGCCCGGTCGGCTGGCGGCCGCCGGACCAGGAAGCCGTCGAGATTCCTGGAGGGCCTCCGCTCCCGCCCGCTGGCCGGCGCCGCGGGTCGCGCGCTGGAGGGCCTGGCGGGCGGTCTGGGCCGCCGCGCTGACCGCCGCGGCGACGGCCGGGGCACCGGGCGGCCGGACGGCCGCGGCGACGACGAGGTCCCGCGCGACCCGCTGTTCACGCGGCTGCGCGAGTGGCGGGCGGCCACGGCCAAGGCGCAGGACGTTCCCGCGTACGTGGTGTTCTCCGACGCGACGCTGCTGCTCATCGTCGGCCGCCGGCCCGCCAGCCGGGCCGAGCTCGCCGCCGTCCCCGGTGTCGGCGCGGTCAAGCTGGACCGGTACGGTGCCGCCGTGCTCGCGCTGTGCGCGGAGGCGGGCCAGGCGACGACAGGCGGTGAGCCGGGATCATGAGCAAGGCCCTGGATGACGTGGTCGAGCTGCTCAACCTGGAGCAGATCGAGCTCGATATCTTCCGCGGGCGCAGCCCGGCCGGGGAGCGCCGGCAGCGGGTGTTCGGCGGCCAGGTAGCCGGGCAGGCGCTGGTCGCGGCCGGCCGCACCGTCCCGGCGGACCGGCCGGTGCACTCGCTGCACGCCTACTTCATCCGGCCGGGGGATCCGACCGCCCCGCTCATTTACCTGGTGGAGCGGGTCCGGGACGGGCGCTCGTTCACCACCCGCCGGGTATCGGTGGTCCAGCACGGGAAAACGATCTTTACGCTGTCGGCCTCCTTTCACCACAGCGAGCCGGGAGTCGAGCATGCCGAGCCGATGCCGGACGTGCCGCGGCCGGAGGACCTGGAGCCCACCGCGGACCGCTACCGGCGGATCTTCGGTCCCCACGCGGGGGATGCCTTCCGCGACAGCCCGATCGAGATCCGGCACGTCGGGCCGCTGACCGTCGAGGCCGCGCGCGACCCGTCGCTGCGGTCGAGCCGGAGCCAGGTCTGGCTCCGCGCCGACGGCGAGCTGCCCGACGACCCGCTGCTGCATGTCTGCCTGATGACCTACGCGTCGGACATGACCCTCCTGGACTCGGTTCTGCTGGCCAGCGGGCGGTCGTTTACCGACGGCGTCACCACCGCTGCGAGCCTGGATCACGCCATGTGGTTCCACCGGCCGTTCCGCGCTGACCGCTGGCTGCTCTATGCGCAGGACTCCCCGAGCGCGAGCGGCGCGCGGGGCCTGGCGCGCGGGGAGGTCTACACCGAGGACGGCACGCTCGTGGTCTCAGTGGTGCAGGAGGGGCTGATTCGCCGCCGGAGGTCAGCGGGGTAAGCCGCGGCGAGCGACGAAAATTGCAGGTCTAAAAAGTGTTGGCCCTCCGCCGGGCCCGTGAGATAAAGTCTCTGCCATGTCCGAGTGGGACCTGAGCTAAGCGTAAGGAGGTGCCCGTCGTGGTGAACATGATCTCGTTTATCGAGAATCTCGGGAGCAAGACTGCCGTGCAGCCGCATCCGCGGTTCGGCCTGGGCGCCTGCACGCCTGCGCTCGTTCCGGCCGCCACGCCCGCCACCGTGTATGCCGTCGCGCTCGCGCGACCGCGTACGACCACGACTGCTGCCGCCGCTCGGCGCGCCATCCTGACCGCCTCCGGTCAGGTGACGGGTGCGCAGCTCGGCAGCAAGCAGTCCGCCTACATGACCCTCATCAGCGCTACCGGCGATGGTGCACTGGGTCCGCATCCGGCGAGGGAACCGGTCTAGAAAAGACCGGCCAGATCCCCTCTAGGCCGCGGACCCGAAATCGGGTCCGCGGCCTTAGCTATGTAAGGCCACCGTTTTGTCAGACGCGTGAGAGACGCTGCGACGAGTAAGACGAGAGGGGATGGCACCGATGCAGTGGCCCGGCACCACCGCTGTGCTGGAGAAAGCGGCGCCGCAGGAGCGGGAG
>Ga0208219_1000092_pt1 | contig 39792 bp, 39 predicted proteins | sample NGESurshal072012_7_FD_184469 | JGI IMG/M metagenome (GOLD analysis project Ga0208219, IMG submission 184469) | Arctic peat soil microbial communities from Barrow, Alaska - NGEE Surface sample 53-2 shallow-072012 (SPAdes) | ecosystem: Environmental > Terrestrial > Soil > Wetlands > Peat ... | reverse complement strand
GGACGAGCCGCAGCGCACGAGCTTCTCGCGCACGCCTTCGTTCGCGTGGGACCCGGTGCCCGGCGCCCTTCATTACGAGTTCCAGCTCTCCCTCAGCACGGCCTTCCACGACAACTCGATCATCTACGCCGACTCGAATGCACTGACGCCGGTCGAGGCTCCGCCGATCACGCTCCCCTGGATCACCGGCTCTCCGCACTCGCTCTATGCGCGCGTTCGCGCCATCACCCCCGACGGCGCAACCCCCTGGAGCGCGAACTTCGGGTTCGACATGGTGCCGCCGGCTCCGCCGACGCCGCTCTCGAGCTATCCGGGCCTCCTGCGCTGGACGCCTGTCGAAGGCGCCGCCGGCTACCAGGTCTGGCTCATCGACGCGCACAAGACGGAGTTCTCGGCCACGAACACCCTCGACGAGCGCGAGTTCTACACCTTCCACGTGACTCCGAACTGGATCGGCACCGTGCGCTGGCGCATCCGCGCGCTTCGCACCGACGCCACGATCGGCGAGAGCACGCGCCTGAACGGCATTCCCGCGGTCACCTACGGCGCGTGGAGCCCGATCTACAGCGCGACGAACCCCGGTGTGACGGGCGGACCGATCAAGCTCGTCGGCACCGTGTCGGACGTCTTCTCGAACGGAAGCGCCGGCTCGCCGGCGCACAAGCTCATGCCCGGGTTCCTCTGGACGGGGAACCAGACGATCGACGGCAAAGCGGTCGAGCTGTACCGGATGTACATCTTCACGGACGAGCAGTGCCTGAACACCGTCTACACGAGTGCCGTCATCGGGTCGCCGGCGTATGCCCCCCGTCCGATGGGGCCGCTCCAGCTTCCGACAACCGCCGCCGGCATCGTGAGCGCGCGCTCGACCTACCTTCAAGACGGCGCAGAGCCGGCGTCATTCACGTATGACGGCGACTCCGTCACCACGTCCGAGTCGAGCCCGGACGCGGCGCCGACGACCGCGGTTCCCGGGGCGCCGGACAGCACGACTCCGACGAGCTCCGACTCGTCGTCTTCGTCGTCCTCGGATTCCTCGTCGTCCGCGCCTTCCGGCGGCTCCGGCGCAGGGGTGTCGGTGCTCGGACGGACCGGCGCGCCGACGGACCTCTGGGACACGGACTGGCCGCAGAGCGGGTACTACTGGACCGTCGTCGGCGTGGCCGCCGGCTCGCCGGACTCCATCTCGACGACCGTCGGACCTGCGGGAGCCACGTCGGGTGCGCTCACGCTGCCCCTGACGAGCGCGAACGGCATCAACCCGGGCGACACCGTGCTGATCGGCACCGGAGCGACCCAGGAAACGGCAACCGTCACCGGCGTCACCGGAGCAGGGCTTACGCTCGCCGTCGCGCTCAAGTTCGGGCACGGCTTCGGCGAGCCGGTCGTCCGCACGAGCGGAAGCTTCGAGTACCGCGACCTCGAGCTGCCGCAGGACGTCTGCGCGGCGGGTCGCGTCATGCGCTTCGGCAAGGAAAGCGAGCCGTCGCTCGTCGCCGCAGGCCAACTCTTTGCGACCGGGCTGTCGTCCGACGGGCGCCTGACGTCCGCCGTGCACACGACCGCGTTCTACGGCCAGCCGCTCGTCTCGTGGACGCCGGCGCTCGGCGCGGAGGTCTACGAGGTGCAGTGGAGCAAGACCTCGTATCCGTTCAACCCGCAGCCTGCCGCCACCGGCGCTCTCGGATTGATCACGTCGTCGACCTCGGTGGTGCTTCCGGTCGGACCGGGAACGTGGTACTACCGCGTGCGCGGCTTCGACTACTCGCTGCCGACCGGTGCGCAGCAGATGTCGTGGTCCGATCCCGCGAAGCTCCTGGTCGCCGCGCCGAAGTTCTCGATCGTCGGCGCGAAGACGGCGACGCCGAAGAAGACGAAGGCGACCAAGAAGACCGCCGCGGCCTCGATGACCGGTCTTCACTCCTTCAGCGGCACAGGGTTCAGCCTGGGCGTGCCGACCGGCTGGACAAAACAGACGCTCAACGACAGCGTCGCGACGTTCATCTACGTGAACAAGTCCACCGGCACGAACGTCGCCGAGGTGACGGAATCGGGCCGCGGCAGCCGGACCATGGCGCAGTGGGAGACCGACCTCAAGCTGGAGCTCGCGTCGGCCGCGGGCATCGCTCCGACCGCGAGCCTCGTCACGCTTCCGGCCGGGAAGGCCGTGAAGCTCACCGTGACGCACACCGCCAACGGCGTGAAGCTCGTGCAGGTCCAGTACGTCATCGACGGCGGCGCGACCGCCTACACGTTCACCTTCACGACGACGGCAGCGCGCTACGCGGCCGATGCGCCGACGTTTGCGAAGATGATCGCCACGCTGAAACTAACGGCGTAGCAACCGCCTGCGCGGCGACTCCGGCCGGTCAGGCAGAGCAGCGCCAGCGAGGAGTGCAGCCGGAACGTCTTCGGTGAGCCAATGCGCGAGCGCGGCGTCACCGGCTGCGTCCCCGGCACCGGACAACCCGACGGAACGCACATCCGGTGCATGCGCGTCGCTGGCCAGCAGATGGGCGAGCCGTCCGTCGAGCAGTCGCTTCGCGGCGGCGCGCGGCGCTCCGCCGAGCCGACCGTCGAGCGACGCGGCCGTCAGCTGCACGACGACACCGCCGTCCACGAGCGGGCGAAGCCGTTCCGGGTCGTGCTGGACGTCGGCATTTCGCTCTGGATGCGCAAGCACGATGCGGAACCCCCGGAGCTGGAGGTCGAAGACGAGGTCGGGGAGCTGCAGTGGCCAGCCGAAGTACGGGAACTCGAGCAGCAGGAGCGAGGCGTTGCCGCCGAGCCCGAACCGGCGGAGATCGGCGTCGTCGAGCCGCGCCGCGTACTCGAGGTCGAGCTCTCCTCCCGGCAGCACCTCGACTGGGATCGCGGCCTCACGAGCAGCACCACACACCTCGGCGACACGGAGCTCCATCTCCCTCGGCGAGGTCGGATAGTCCTCCCGCACGTGCGGAGTGGCTGCGATCTGCCGGATGCCGTCGTCGTGCGCCGCGTGGAGCAGGTCGAGGCTCTCGGCAATCGTCTTCACGCCGTCGTCGATCCCCGGAAGCACGTGAGAATGCAGGTCGATCACGACTCTCCATCCTAGGTTGAGAATCCTCGTCCTCGTCCTCGTGCTCGCTCTGCCCGCGTCGGCCGCGGCCGGCATTCGCGTGAGCGGGAACCACCTGGTGAACGACGCCGGCAAGACGGTGCGCCTCCTCGGCGTGAACCGGTCGGGCCTCGAGTACGCGTGCGTGCAGGGCTGGGGCTTCTCGGACGGGCCGGTCGACACTGCCTCGATCTCGGCGATGAAGACCTGGGGGATCGACGCCGTCCGCGTTCCGCTGAACGAGGACTGCTGGCTCGGCATCAACGGCGTGAAGGCGCAGTACGGCGGCGTTGCGTACCGCTCGTTTGTGAAGGGATTCGTCTCCAGGCTCAACGCTGCGGGACTGACCGCGATTCTCGACCTGCACTGGAACGCGCCGGGGACGCAGCGCGCTACCGGTCAGCAGCAGATGCCGGACGCGGACCACTCGCCCGCGTTTTGGAGCTCGGTTGCGCGCGCGTTCCGCGGCAATCGCAACGTGATCTTCGACCTGTACAACGAGCCGCACGACGTCAGCTGGCGCTGCTGGCGCGACGGATGCGGGCAGTGGGCAGGCATGCAGCGACTCGTGAATGCGGTGCGGTCCGCCGGTGGCAGGCAACCGCTCATGCTGGGCGGCATCGCCTGGTCGAACGACCTCTCCGGCTGGCTGCGCTGGCGTCCCCGCGACCCACTGCACCAGCTGATCGCGTCGTTCCACCTCTACAACTTCGCCACGTGCAACACCGCGTCGTGCTGGGACGCGACCGTGAAGCCCGTCGCAGCAGCTGTGCCTGTCGTCACCGGCGAGCTCGGTGAGAACGACTGCGCGCACGGCTTCATCGACACGTACATGCCGTGGGCCGACGCGATGGGAATCTCCTATCTCGGCTGGACGTGGGACACGTGGAACTGCAACAGCGGCCCCGCGCTAATCAGCGGCTACGACGGCACGCCGACGGCATTCGGCGCGGGCTTCCGCGCGCACCTGCTGTCACTGCAGGGACGCTAGAACCGCGGCTTCGTAGACGGGATCGCGCGTGTAGCGCTCGAGCTCGTCCGAGAGGACGTCGCTCGGTATCGGCGGGTCGCCGGGCGGGAACGGCGCCGGCTTTCCGTCCAGCTCGATCCCCTCGAGCCGCTCCGCCTCGACGTGCTCGAGCACGATGTCGTCGCGATCGAGCCGCGAGCGCAGCCAGCCGGCGATGAGCAGCGCCTGCGCGCCCGTTCCGGTGACACGGATGACTCCCACGCTCGCAACGTCGGGCCAGAGCGATGCGAGCAGCGTTCGCCAGCGCGATGTGCGCGCCCACGCGATGTCGGACACCGCGGTCCGGTCGAACAGCTCCGCCAGGTTGCGATAGGGGAACGGGAGGTCGTCCCACTCGGTCGAGTCGACGATGAGACGGTCGGTGACGCCGACGAGCTGGTCGAGCTCCTGCGCGCCCCACGGCGGCTCGCCGCGCCAGCGCAGGAAAACGGGGAGGTCGGAGATGAGAAGCGGCTCGACGATGCTTGCGGGCGCCTTCGCCCGCAGGCCGCGCAGCCGCAGCTCGATCACCTCCGAGCAGATCTCGCGGTCGACGCCGGGAACGGCGTAGCACTCGAGCGACACCACCGCATCGATGCCGTCCGCACCGGCGTTCGGCTCGGGCAGGAGCAGGATCGCGCGCGACGGGTGCCGCTCCGCCATGCCGCTCAGCGCTGCGCGCGCTGGATCGACCCACCCTTCCGGCACCCAGGCGATGTGGGTCATGACGCTCGTGCGCAGACTCGGCTGCCCGTTCTCGGTCACGGTGGCCGCGCGCAGCTGGCCGATCGCGCGGTCGACGTCGGCGAGCCGGACGTCCTCGCCGGTCCAGTCGCTCAGTTCCGACGCCATGACCGGCCGTCCCGCCGCAGCAGCTCCTCGGAGCTCGGCGGCCCCCACGTCCCGGCGGCGTAGTTCGGGAACGCCGGGCGGTCGCGCTGCCAGGCCGCGACGATCGCGTCGACGAGGAGCCACTGCTCCTCCACCTCGTCGGAGCGCGTGAACAGCGTCCCGTCGCCGAGCATCGTGTCGAGAATCAGGCGCTCGTACGCCTCCGGCATCCCGATCCGGAACGCGCCGCCGTAGAGGAAGTCCATGTGCACGGTGCGGATCGTCATGCCTTGACCGGGGACCTTCGCGCCGATGGCGAGCGACACGCCTTCATCCGGCTGCACGTGCACGAGCAGGACGTTCGGGCGCAGTCCTTCCGCGGCGGTCTCCTCGAACGGCGGATGCGGCGCACGCTTGAACTGGATGGCGATCGTGGTCTCGCGTCGCGCGAGCCGCTTACCCATGCGCACGTAGAAGGGCGTGTCCGCCCAGCGCCAGTTGTCGACGAAGAGCTTGGCGGCGACGAACGTCTCGGTCATCGAGTCGGATGCGACGTTCTGCTCCTCGCGGTACGCGGGGACCTCCTCGCCTTCGACGAAGCCGCGGCCGTACTGGCCGCGCACGACCGACTTCGGGCCGGGCGTGTGCAGCGCCTTCAGCACCTTCACCTTCTCGCTGTGCACGGAGTCGGACTTGAAGTCGATCGGCGGCTCCATCGCCGTGAGGGCGAGCAGCTGCAGCAGGTGGTTCTGGAAGATGTCGCGGATTGCGCCGGCGCTCTCGTAGTAGCCGGCGCGGCCTTCGATGCCGATCGACTCGGCGACGGTGATCTGGACGTGGTCGATGAACTGCCGGTTCCAGATCGGCTCGAAGACGCCGTTCGCGAACCGCAGCGCCAGCATGTTCTGGACTGTCTCCTTGCCCAGGTAGTGGTCGATGCGGAAGATCTCGCTCTCGTCGAAGTGCGCCCAGAGCATCTTGTTCAGCTCACGGGCCGACGCGAGATCGTGGCCGAACGGCTTCTCGACGATCAGCCGCGTCCAGCCGGTGGCGCTGCGGCGCTTGCCGAGCGCCTCGACGATCGTCGGAAACGCGGGCGGGGGCACGGCGAGGTAGTAGACGCGGTTGCCGCCGAGGTTGGCCTGCTTGTCGCACTGCTCGACGAGCTGCTCGAGCTTCCCTTCTCCGCCCTCGTCGGCGAAGTCGGTCGCGGTGTAGTGCATGTTCGCCGCCAGCCCGTCCCACACGTCCTGCCTGAACTCGTCCCGCGCGTGCTGCTGGACGGCCTGCTTCATTTCCTTGCGCCAGGAGTCGTCGTCGCCCTCGGTCCGCGCAACGCCGATGATGGCGAAGCGCGGCGGCAGCAGCTGCCGGAAGGCGAGCGAGTACAGCGCAGGCATCAGCTTCTTGTGCGTGAGGTCGCCGGAGGCGCCGAAGATGACGAGCGCGCACGGATCCGGCGTGCGCCGGAACGAGAGCCCTTCGAGCAGAGGGTTGTCGTGCTGCGCGGTGGTCTCGGTCACTGTTCCGGGCTCTTCTCGAGGTGGCCGCCGAAAGCATGACGCATCGCGGAGAGGACGCGATCGCCCCAGTCCGCTTCGCCACGCGACGCGAACCGGTTGAACAGCGACGCGGCCAAGACAGGCGCCGGCACGCCCTCCTCGACTGCAGCTTGCACCGTCCACCGACCCTCGCCTGAGTCACTCACATGGCCTGCGTACTCGTCGAGGTTCGGCGACCCGTTCAGTGCCTGCGCGGTAAGGTCGAGCAGCCACGATGAGATCACGGAACCGCGGCGCCAGACCTCGGTGATCGCGGCGACGCCGAGCTCGTACTTGTAGTGGTCGGGGTCGCGGAGCGGCGTCGTTTCGGCGTCCGCCTCCTGCTCGTGCAGGCCGATGTTCGCGTGCTTGAGGACGTTGAGACCCTCGGCGTAGGCCTGCATCAGGCCGTACTCGATCCCGTTGTGGACCATCTTCACGAAGTGGCCCGCGCCCGACGGGCCGCAGTGAAGCCACCCCTGCTCCTCGGGCGCCGGGTCGCCCTTGCGGCCGGGGGTGCGCTCGGCGGCGGCGACTCCTGGCGCCAGCGCCTCGAACACGGGCACGAGGCGACCGACCGCTTCGTCGTCGCCGCCGATCATCAGGCAGTAGCCGCGCTTGAGACCGAAGACACCGCCGCTGACGCCGACGTCGACGTAGTGGACGTTCCCCTCACGCAGCTTCCGCGAGCGACGAAGATCGTCGACGTAGTACGAGTTCCCGCCGTCGATGATGGTGTCGCCGGGCGCGAGGTGCGGCGCGAGCTCGGTCACGATCGACTCGACGAGACCCGCCGGAACCATCAGCCAGACCGACCGCGGCGCGTCGATTTGCTGCACGAGCTGCTCGAGCGACGAGGCCGTCGCCTCGACGTTGGGGTCGTACGTCTTGACGTCGTGACCGGCAGCGCGGAGGCGCTCGGTCATGTTCGCCCCCATGCGGCCGAGGCCAACCATCCCTAATTGCATCAGGCTTCCTCCAGGTGGATGCGCGCGACACGGCGGCCGCGCTCCTTCAACGACTCGTAATCGCCCGCCGCCTGCGCACGAATGAAGCGTCTGAACCCGAACGGCTTTTCGGGGATGGCGAGCTCCTCGCCGCCGTCGTCGACAACCTGCAGGAAGAGGCCCGTGTTCGGGCCGCCCTTGTGCAGCTGGCCGGTCGAGTGGAGATAGCGGGGGCCGTAGCCGTGCGTGACGACGCACCCCGTGCGCGAGCGCAGCTCGCCTGCGATCTGCGCGATACGCCGGTCGTTCGCCTCGGACGGCGCGATGAACGCCTGCACGCAGGCGTAGTCGCCTTCGCGCGCCTCCGACACCAGCGCGTCGATCGACCCTTCATCGTCGAGCGTCGGGTCATGACCGGTCGCGAGGACCTCGTTCGTCTTGTCCTTCGCCGCCTGGACGTCGGGCTGGTCGAACGGGTTGATCTCGAGCCACGTCGCAGCGACGGCCACCGCGAACTCCCAGCGGAAGAACTCGCCGCCGAGCGTGGCCGCACCATCGAGGTCGGGCACCACCCACTGCCGGTCGGGGCCCTCAGGTGACTCGCCAGGCGCGGGCACGAGGCCCTTGCCGAGCTTGCCCGTCGACTCGGCGATGAGCTGCTCCGCCCAGAGGCCGAAGCCGCCATCCGTATCGGCGATGCAGATCTTGTCGCGCCCCTCGCTCCAGCCCAAGCCGAACCCGGCACCAAGCGCGTAGCCGGGATTGCCCTCGTCGCTGCGGCAGCGCTCGGCCATGCGCTCCGCGCTTTCGAGCAGCGCGTCGACGTCGATGCCGGCCAGCGCAGCGGGCACCATCCCGAACGGCGAGAGCGCGGAGTAGCGGCCGCCGATCGTCGGCTCGCCGTGGAAGACGCCGCGGAAGCCGCGCTCGTTCGCGAGCGCCTCGAGCTGCGAGCCGGGATCCGTGATCGCAACCCACTGCGCGCCTCTACCGGTCTTCTTCCAGAAGTAGTCCGAGTGCGACCGCGTCTCGAGTGTCGAGCCCGACTTCGACGCGGATACGAAGAGCGTGCGCTCGAGATCCAGCTGCTCCTCGAGCGCACGGATCGCCGTCGGATGCGTCGTGTCGAGCACGTGCAACGCGCGAGCCGAGTACGTGCGCCCCAGCACCTCGGGCGCGAGGCTCGAGCCTCCCATTCCCATGAGCACGACGGTGTCGAGCCCGTCCGCCTTCGCGCCGTCGGCGAACTCGGCGAGCTCCGCGACCCGCTCACGCATTCGCCGAGGCTCGTCGAGCCAGCCGAGCCACTTCGCCTCGTCGGCTCCGGTCCAGACGGTCGGGTCGCGCTCCCAGATCCGGTCGATGAGGTCCGTGCGCTCTGTCATCTAGGCCGCAGTGAGCGCCTCGCGCTTCTCGGTCACGCCTGCCAGCAATTCGGCGAACGAGTCGGCGAACTTCTGCACGCCCTCGAGCTCGAGCGTCTCGACGACGTCGTCATAGTCGACTCCGGCCTTCGCGAGGTCGTCGAGGAGCGCGTGCGCCTTCTTGACCCCCTTCATGACCGTGTCGCCGCGCACCTCGCCGTGATCCTGGAACGCGCTGATCGTCTCCTCCGGCATCGTGTTCACCGTCTCGGGGCCGATCAGCTCCTCGACGTAGAGGACGTCGCGGTACGCAGGGTTCTTTGTCGAGGTCGACGCCCACAGGCAGCGCGGCGGATTCGCGCCCTTGCCGGCGAGGAACTCCCAACGCGGCCCGGAGAACGCCTCCCGATAGTGCTCGTACGCAAGCTTCGCGTTCGCGACTGCGAGCTTGCCGCGGAGGGCGAGGGCGTCCTTCGAGCCGATCGCGTCGAGGCGCTTGTCCGCCTCCGTGTCGACGCGCGAGACGAAGAAGCTCGCGACGGAGTAAACACCTTTCGGGCTCCCTCCTCCGGCGACGAGGCGCTCGAGCCCGCGGAGGTACGCCTCGACCACCTCGGCGTAGCGCTGCAGAGAGAAGATCAGCGTCACGTTGATGTTCTTCCCGTGCGCGACGCAGTCCTCGATCGCGCCAAGGCCGGGCTTCGTGGCCGGGATCTTCACGTACAGGTTGGGACGGTCGAGCCAGGCGTGGAGGCGCATCGCCTCGGCGAACGTCGCTTCGCGGTCGTACGCCAGCGTCGGGTCGACCTCCCAGGAGACAAAGCCGTCGTAGCCCGTCTTCTCGTGCACGGGGGCGAGCAGGTCGAGGGCGGCTTCCACGTCGCGCGACGAGAGCTGGAGGAAGATCTCCTTCGGATCGGCCTCCTGCTCGAGCAGCTGCTTGATCTGATCGTCGTAGCGCTCGCCGTGCGAGATCGCCTTCTGGAAGATCGTCGGGTTGGAGGTAACACCGACGACTGCGTCCTCGCGCATCATGCGCGCCAGCTCGCCCTCCTCGAGCATGTCGCGCGAGAGGTAGTCGATCCACACGGACTGGCCGCGCTTGGAGAGCTCGTGCAATTTCGAGTCAGCCATTCGCCATCGCCCTTTCCATTGCTTCGACTTTCTTCAGTCTCTCTACGTACCGACCGGTGCCGATAAAGGTCGCACCGAGAAAGGTGCGCACGAGATCGGCCGCGAGACTCGGGCCGATGACCTCGGAGCCGAGGCACAGCACGTTCATGTCGTCGTGTTCGACGCCCTGGTGCGCGGAATATCCGTCGTGGCAGATCGCCGCGCGGATCCCGGCCATCTTGCAGGCCGCAACCGCCGCGCCGACACCGGAGCCACATACGAGCACGGCGCGCTCGGCACGGCCGTCGAGGATCGCCTCGCCGGTCTCGCGCGCCTTGTCGGGATAGTCGATGCGCACGGCGTCCGTATCGGTGCCGAGGTCGACGATCTCATGGCCGTCCGTGCACAGCGTCTCGATGATGACGTCGCGCAAATGGACGCCGCGATGGTCGAATGCAACTGCGACGTTCACGACACGCGTTCGCGCAGCGCGAGCGCACGCGCGACGACGTTGTCGGCGGTGAAGCCGAACTTCTCCAGCACGACGTTGCCGGGGGCGGACGCGCCGAAGTGCTCGATCGAGATCGAGTCGCCGTCGTCGCCGACCCACTCCTTCCACCCGAGCTTCACGCCTGCCTCGATCGAGACGCGCGCCTTGACGTCGGCGGGAAGGATCTCCTCGCGATAGTCCGCCGGCTGCGCCTCGAACAGCTCCCAGCACGGCATCGAGACGACCCGGGTCGGGACGTCGAGCTTCTTCGCCGCCTCCACCGCCACCGACACTTCGGAACCGGTCGCGAGGAGGATCAGCTCGGGTGCGTCGTCGCTGTCGTGGACGACGTACGCGCCGCGCGCGACACCCTCGACGGTCGTCCCGTCCAGCGTCGGCACCTTCTGCCGCGTCAACGCCATCCCCACGGGGCCGTCTTCGCGCTCGAGTGCGACCTTCCACGCGCCGACCGTCTCGGTTGCGTCCGCGGGACGGATGAACCAGAAGTTGGGAATCGCGCGCAGCGATGCGTACTGCTCGATCGGCTGGTGCGTCGGACCGTCCTCGCCCAGCCCGACGGAGTCGTGCGTCCACAGGAAGAGCGACTGCAGCTTCGACAGGGCCGCGAGGCGCACGGCGTTGCGCTGGTAGTCGCTGAAGATGAGGAACGTCGAGCTGTATGGCTTCAGCATCCCGTCGTGCAGGGAGATGCCGTTGACGATCGCGCCGCTCGCGAACTCGCGGATGCCGAAGGCGATGTTGCGGCCGGCATGCGTCGCGCTGAACAGGCCACCGCCCTTGAACTCCGTCTTCGTCGACTCGACGAGATCGGCCGCGCCGCCGACCATTGTCGGCGTGTGGTTCTTGATCGCCTCCATCACCTTGGCGCCGACGTCGCGCGTCGCGAATCCCTCGCCGGGCTCGAAGTGCGGTAGCGCCTCCACCCAGCCCGGCAGGGGCTTGCGGGTCTGCGCCTGGTCCCAGCGCTCGCGCATGCCGGGGTACTTCGCCGACCACGCGCTCAGCTTCTGCTGCCACGCGTCCTCCAGCGCGATGCCGCGCTCGACGCCGTTCATGTGCGCGGCGACCTCTTCGGGGACGAAGAACTTCTTGTCCGGGTCCCACCCGAGCGCGACCTTCGTCGCGCGGACCTCTTCCTCGCCGAGCGGAGAGCCGTGCGCCTTCGCCGTGTCCATGGCGTGCGGCGCGGGATACGCGATGTGCGAATGAACGATGACGAGTGACGGCTTGGACGTCTCCGCCTGCGCGTTCGCGATCGCCTTGCGCAGCTCGCCCAGATCGTTGACGTCCTTCACGTGCTGCACGTGCCAGCCCTGCGCCTCGAAGCCAGCGCCGCGGTCCTCGGTGAACGAGATCCACGTCGTGCCGTCGATCGTGATGTGGTTGTCGTCGTAGAAATAGATGAGCTTGCCGAGGCCCAGCGTTCCGGCGATCGACGCCGCCTCGTTCGAGACGCCCTCCATGAGGTCGCCGTCGGAGCAGATGACGTACGTCCGGTGGTCGACGATCTCGTCGTAGGGCCGGTTGAAGAGCTCGGCGAGGAAGCGCTCGGCGATGCCGAAGCCGACGCCGTTCGCGAATCCCTGTCCGAGCGGCCCGGTCGTCGCCTCGATGCCGGGCGTGTGGTGAACCTCGGGATGTCCCGGTGTGAGCGACTCCCACTGCCGGAAGCGCTTCAGCTCCTCGAGCGAGAGGTTGTAGCCCGCGAGATGGAGCGCGGAGTACTGGAGGATGCACGCGTGCCCGGCTGAAAGGACGAACCGGTCGCGGTCGGGCCACTGCGGGTTGGCCGGGTTGTGATCCATGACCTCCGTGTAGAGGAGGTAGGCGAGCGGAGCCAGCGCCATCGCGGTTCCCGGGTGCCCGGCGTTCGCCTGCTGGACGGAGTCCATGGCGAGCGTCCTGATCGTGTCGATCGAAAGCTGCTCGATGTCTGGCTTGACCACCGGGGGGAACGATATGCGCCGCACTACCCTTGGTGCGGCATGGCAGTCGTGATCGCCTCCAATCTCCGAAAGGAGCTCGCCGGTTCGTTACTTTTCGACGGCGTCTCCTTCAGCGTCGAGCGGCGCGACCGCGTCGCGCTCTCCGGCCCGAACGGCGCCGGGAAGACGACGCTGCTTCGCATCCTGGCCGGGGAGACCGAGAAGCACGGCGGTGAGCTCGCCTTCGAGAAGGGGACACGGGTGGCGCTGCACGACCAGCGGCCGCCGCTCGACCAGGACCTGACCGTCCGCGAGTACGTCCTCTCTGGGGCGCGCGACCTCGTCGCGCTCGAACGCGAGCTCGAGGATCTCGAGCAGGCGATGGCGACCGGGACGCACGACCAGGTGACGTTGAACCGGTACGCGGAGGCGCAGGCGCGCCTCGAGCACGCGGGCGGGTACGGATGGCGCGACCGGGCGACGTCCGTCCTGCGCGGCCTCGGCTTCGCCGACGCCGATCTCGACCGGCAGCTGCGCACGTTCTCGGGCGGCGAGCTGACGCGCGCCTCCCTGGCCCGCGCGCTCGGCGGGGACCCCGATCTCCTGCTCCTCGACGAGCCGACCAACCACCTCGACGTCGCGAGCCTCGAATGGCTGGAGCGTGAGCTCCAGTCGCTCGACGCAGCCGTGATCCTCGTCGCCCACGACCGCTGGTTCCTCGAAGCCGTGACGACGGCGACGCTCGAGCTCACGGCCGGCCGCGCGACCTTCTTCCCCGGCCCGTGGCACGTGTGGCGGCGCGAGAAAGCGGCGCGGGCATTGCATGCACAGAAGGAAGTCGCGCGCGCAACTGCGGACATCGCGCGGCTCGAGCGCTTCGTCGAGCGCTTCCGGTACAAGAAGGACAAGGCGAAGCAGGCGCAGGCGAAGCTCACGCACATCGGCCGGCTCCAGCAGGAACGCTCGGCCGCGGCGGACGAGGTCGCGCTGCTGAGCCGCCGGCAGCGCACGCTCGGCTTCGAGTTTCTCAAGCCGGTGCGCAGCGGACGGACGGTCGTCGAGGCGGACGGACTGGAGCTGCGCATCGGCGAGCGCGTGCTTCTGCGCCACGCAACGTTCGCGCTCGAGCGAGGCGAACACGTTGCGCTCGTGGGGCCGAACGGCTCCGGCAAGACAACGCTGCTCGAGGCGATCGTGAACGAACGAGGCATTCGGATCGGGCACGGCGTGAAGATCGGGTACTTCTCGCAGCAGGAGATGGAGCTCGACACGCGTGGGTCCGTGCTGCAGTGCGTGCAGACGATGACGGGCCTGTCGCGTCCCGACGCGCAGACGCTCCTCGGCCGGTTCCTCTTCTCCGGGTGGACGGAGCACGAGAAGGCGGTCACCGTTCTCTCGGGCGGCGAGCGCCGGCGCCTTGCCCTGGCCGTCACGGTTGCGTCGGGCGCGAACTTCCTCGTGCTCGACGAGCCGACGAACCATCTCGACCTGGACAGCCGTGAGGCGCTCGAGGCTGCTCTCGACGCGTTCCCCGGAACCGTGCTGCTCGTTTCGCACGACCGCGCACTCCTCGACGCGATCGCCGAGCGGACGCTCGCGATCGAGGACGGCGAGTTGCACGGCTACGACGGCGGCTGGGCGGAGATGCTCCGCCGGCGCGAGGAGCGGGCGGCCCGTCCCGTGGAGCCCGCACCGAAGGCGCCGAAACCTGCGAAACCGAAGCAAGCGCGAAAGCCGCGACCCAGTGAGCTCGAGCGGCTCGAGGCGGAGATCGCCACGCGCGAGGCTGACGTGGCCGAGCTCGAACGAAAGCTGGCCACGGACTGGTCGGACGTCGACCTCCTCGCCGCGCACAAGCTCGCGCGCGATGGGCTCACGGCGCTACTCGAGCGGTGGGAGGCGCTTTTCGAAGCACAGACTGAGCGCGCGTGAGTCGTACGGCGGGTAGCACGGGATCCGCTCATAGCCCGACGACTCGTACAGGCCAAGCGCTTCCGGCTGGCGGTCACCCGTCTCGAGGACGAGGCAGCGGTAGCCCAGCCGACGCGCCTCTGCCTCGAGGTCGACGAGCACTCGCCGGCCGAGGCCACGACCGCGCCGTTCCGGAACGACGTACATGCGCTTCAACTCCGCGCGCTCGTCGTCGAAGCGCGTGATCCCGCCGCACGCGACCGCAGCACCGTCGTCGCCGCGCACCACGAGAAAGACGCCGTCGGGCTCGAAGAACATTGCCGCGTCACGCGCCGGTCCGATGTCGGCCTCGCCGCTGTAGAGGGCGCGCATCTCCGCCTGCTGTGCATGCGCGAGCGCCTGCACGTCGGCGGAGTCGAACGGCTCAGGCCCAGAACGCATCGAACGCCGAGTCAAGCGGTACTGCCGTGACCTCGGCCAGACGCCCGTCGGCGAAGCGAATGACGAGCGCCTGATCGACGTCGAGGTCGATCCCGTTGCGCGTGCCGGACGCGCGATAGACGGCGAGACCCCACTCGTCGTCGGCCACGACGGTGTGCAGACGACTGCGGTACGTCCCGTCCGTCTCCGTGCCCGTTCGGCGGAGGAACTCGACCACGTCGCGCGGGCCGTGGTACTCGCCGCTCATGATCGTGTCGCCCGGGACGCGCCAGACGACGTCGCGCGTGAACGCGGCGGCGATGACCTTGGGATCGCGGCCGAACGCATCGAACAACCTCCGCGTGAGCGCAGCATTCGCGTGCTCGCTCAACTCTCGGCTCCGAGCGTCGCCACGACGGCTTCCGCGATCACCTTCAAGGGCCGCCCCGACACCTGGCTCGCCTTGCGCAGCCGGGCGAACGCGTCCTGCTCGGAGAGATGCTCCTTCTCCATGAGAAGGCCCTTTGCCCGCTCGATCACCTTGCGCGAGGCGAGCGCCTCGGCGAGCGACTCCGCTTCCTCCCGCACCGCTTGCAGCTCGTCGTGGCGGGCGCGCGCCGCCGCGATCGCCGGCAGGAGGTCCTGCTCGCGGAACGGCTTCACGAGATAGCCGAACACCCCCGCCTCGACGGCGCGGGACACGAGCTCCTCCTGGCCGTAGGCGGTGAGCATGACGATGGGGATCGGGCGCTCCTCCAGGATCCGGCGCGCGGCCTCGATCCCGTCCACGTTCGGCATCTTCACGTCCATGATCGCGAGATCGGGCTCCTCGGATCGCGCGAGCGCGACCGCCTCCTCGCCGTCGCGCGCCTCGGCGCACACCTCGAAGCCGGCGCGAACGAGCATCTCCTTGAGGTCGAGACGAATAATCGTCTCGTCCTCGGCAACGAGGATCCTCATGCGGCCATCGTCGCATTGCGAAGCCGGATGCCGCTGAAGTCGAGTGTCGACGCGATCACGCGTTGCCACAGTGCCGCCAGGTCGTCGTCGACCGTGAGCTCGATGTCCGCTTTCGCGTGCCGGTCGACGAGATCGCCGAGCTCGACGAGCTCGAGCGGCTCGACGCCGGAGCGCGAGACCCAGAATCGGTCCCAGCGCTCGAACCTCGGCTCGCGCAGCCGGTAGGCGAGGACTCGGATCGTTCGCATCGGCTCGAGCCACGCGGGCTCCACGACGTGTACGCGCCGGGTGCGATCGCCGGCAAGGAACGTCTCGACGTCTTGGTCGGTCGTGCCCGAATTGGCCCAGAAGGTCGCGCGGGGGCACTCGCGCGGGAACCAGTAGAGCGGCAGGTGACGCGTGTCGACCGCCCACACGAGCGGCTCGTCGAGGGAATGGCCCGGACGGTGGTGCGGCTCGAAGCGTGCGATCGCAGCGTCCTCGCTCACGTGCCAGAGCGCGTGCGCCCCTTCGCCCCGATACGGCGGCGCCGGCTCGATCACGCGAGACATTCGCCACCAAGCTGGGACGGACAGGTGACGGTTCCTCTCGTAGCCTGACGGCTGGTGGGGTGGGAGAGGGAGCACCCACTTCGCGCGCGTGTACCTAGGAGCGTTGTCACGCGGCAAAGCCTCGCAGCACGGCGGCCGGCTCCGGCCAGTGCATGAGATCGGCCGCATCGGCCGCGCTGCACCACCGGTAGTCGTCGTGCTCCCAGTCGAGCTCGGGCTCCCACTCATCCGGTGCGTCGACGAGGAAGCATTCGACCGTGATGCCGCCGTAGTCGAACGTGCTCCCGAGCGGCTGCGGCTCCGCGGCCAGGCCCGTCTCCTCGCGGAGCTCGCGGACTGCCGCGGCCGCGTACGTCTCGCCCTCCTCGACGCCGCCGGCGACGCTGTGCCAGTACGCGTCGTTCTCCGGCGAGCGATGCAGCGCGAGGAACTCGTCGCCCCGGCGAACGAAGATGAGCACCTCCTGCGTCCTCGTCATCCCGGGAACACGACCTCCGCGCGTGTCCCGCCGTCGCTGCGCAGGTCGAACGTGCCCCGGAGCTCGTCGCTGACGAGCGCGCGCACGATCGACAAGCCCGTGCCGGCACCGCGCTCGCCCGGGCCGGAGCCTTCGTCGGAGATGGCGAGCACGACCTCGCCGTCACGGTGAGCCAGCTCGATGCGAACGTCGCCGGCGCCGTGCTCGAGCGCGTTCTGAAGCAGCTCGCTGAAGACGAGCGCGAGCGCGGTTGCCCGCTGGCCGGCGAGGGACACGGCTTCGAGGCTCGCCGAAACGTCCCGGCCGCCCGCGAGACCCTGCACGAGCATGGCGCGCAGGCGGTCGATGAGATCAGCGAGCTCGACATCCTCGTCGCGCTGCTCGGTGAGCACCTCGTGCACCGCCGCGATCGCGAGGATGCGGTTGACGGAATGCTCCAGCGCCTCGCGCGGGTCGACGCCCTCGGCCCGTGACTGCAGGCGCAGGAGCGACGCGACGGTCTGCAGATTGTTCTTCACGCGGTGATGGATCTCTTGCGCGAGAACTCCGCGCATGACCGCCCGGCCGTGCTCGAGCGCCACGGCCGCGTGGTGCGCAATCGCTTCGAGCAGCGCGCGGTCGTCGTCGGAGAACGGCGTATCACGGTCGGCGACGAGCTCGCCGATCTGGCGGCTGCGCCAGCGCAGCGGGGTTCGCAGCGCATGGGTGCCGGCGCGGCCCTCCGGCCACGCGATGCGTCCGTCCTCGAGAACGAGCGCGGCGCCGGTCGCGGAAACTGCATCCATCGTCGTTTTGACGATCGCCTCGAGCGACTCCTCGAGATAGAGCGACTCGGACACGGCCTCGGAGATCCGCGCGAGCGCCTCCAGCTCCGCGACGCGGCGCTGCATCTGCGCGTACAACTGTGCGTGCACGATCGTCTGCGCGACCTGATCGGCGATCGCCTCGACCAGCCCGATCTCGGATGCGTCGTACTCGCGTGCGGCGCGCGTCCGGACGTTGAGCGCGCCGGCGAGCTTCTCGCCGTGGACGAGGATCGGGACGGCGAGGATCGACTCGTACTGCGACTCAGGCAGGTTGGGAAACAGCTTGAAGCGCGGATCGAGATGCGCCTGCGCAGGAATCATGACCGGCGCGCGCTCGGCGGCGGCGCTCCCGGTGATCCCTTCGCCGGGCCGCAGCCGCGGACGACGGGTCATATCCTCGACACTCGTCCCGTAGGTCGCCCGGAGGATGAGCTCGTCGCTGCGGTCGTCGTAGAGGTAGACGAAGCAGGCGTCCGCGTGCAGCGCCTCCGCGACGCGGGTGGCGATGAGGTGGAGGACCTCCTCGAGGTCGAGCGTCGAGTTGACCGCCGCCGTCGTCTCGGTCAGCAGGCGCAGGTGCCGCTCGGTCGCCTCCACGCCAGGAATCGTATGGGGCAGCTACGGTGTGGTCAGTGGCCGCTGTTCAGCTCAAATGCGAGATCGACGGATGCACGGAGACATGGAGCGTGGCGTCGCCCGCAAAGATGAAGGCGTCCATGGCCGAGCACCGCAAGCAGTTCCATCCCGGCTGGGTGCAGCCGGCGCCGAAGCCGATGTCGCCGTACCGGCTCGATTACTCGCGCCGCGCCCGCAGTTTCTAGCGCCGGCAGGTTGCAGGACCTGAGCCGGGGGCCGCGAATTTGGCGTCGATGCCGAATCGTCCCGACCCAGCCATAACAAACCTTTTACTCCGACCCTGCAAAAAACCTTGCAGAGCGGGCATACCTTCATCCATATGAGCGCCCTCGCCATCGACCTCCGCCGCACCGCCGGCTACATCGTGTCCGACCGGCACGGACGCCTGGTGGGCAAGGTCGAGTGCCCGATGTACGGCACGGCGCCGGACGTTCCGGATGCACTCTCGGTCAAGGCCGGCCTCTTCTCCCGCCGCCGCCGCCTCGTTCCGGCCGACATGATCGGCCAGATCGACGGCTCGAGCGGCGTGATCGAGCTCCGCGTCGACCGCGACGCGATCCGCAGTTTCCTTTAGACCCCGCGGAATCCCCTCTTAACGACCACGAGGTGCCATAAGCACCTCGCAGTCGGCCGTCAGTTGGCTCGTCTCCGCAGAGGGCGAGCCGGGGACGATTGTTGCAGATCCGGCAAACCTCCTAGAGAACAGCCAGATACTTCTTCATCTCCCATTCGGTGAGCTGGACGCGGTACTCGTCCCACTCCTTCCGCTTCAGCTCGATGTAGCGGTCGAAGATGTGCGGGCCGAGCGCCTTGCGCGCGAGCTCGGAGCGTGAGAGCTCGTCGATGGCCTCGCCCAGCGTCTCGGGCAGGGAGACGATCCCGCGCTCGCGGCGCTGCTCGGGCGTGAGGTGGTAGAGGTTCGTCTCCATCGGATCGGGCAGCTCGTAGCCCTTCTCGATCCCGTCCAGGCCGGCGTGCAGGAGGCACGCGAAGGTGAGGTACGGGTTGCAGGCCGGATCCGGGCAGCGCAGCTCCGCGCGGGTCGCCTGCTCTGAGCCCGGCTTGTACAGCGGGATGCGGATGAGCGCCGAACGGTTCCGCTGCGACCAGGCGACGTACACAGGGGCCTCGAAGCCGGGCACGAGGCGCTTGTACGAGTTGACCCACTGAGCGAAGACAGCCGCGATCTCGCGCGCGTGGCGGAGCTGGCCCGCGATGAACTGCTTGCCGACGTCCGACAGGTGCCACTTGTCGTCACCGTCGAAGAACTGGTTGCGGCCGTCGGTGAAGAGCGACTGATGCGTGTGCATGCCCGAGCCGTTCTCGCCGAACAGCGGCTTCGGCATGAAGGTCGCGTGGTAGCCGTGCTGCTTTGCGACCTCCTTCACCACGAGCCGATAGGTGAGCATGTAGTCCGCCATGTCGAGCGCGTTCGCGAAGCGGATGTCGATCTCGTGCTGCGAAGGCCCGACCTCGTGGTGGTGGTACTCGACCGGGATCCCCATCTTCTCGAGCGCACGGATCGTGTCGCGCCGAACCGACGTTGCCGCGTCCATCGTCGTCTGGGCGAAATACCCGCCCTCGTCGAGGGTCTCCGTGCCCTTCTCGTCCTTGAAGAGGAAGTACTCGGCCTCGGGGCCGACGTTGAACGTGTCGAAGCCCATCGAACGCATCCGGTCGAGCGCCAGCCGAAGCACGTGGCGCGGGTCGCCGTCGTAGCGCTTCCCGTCCGGCGTGACGATGTCGCAGATCATCCTTCCGGCCCGCCCGTCGGGCAGGACCCGGAACGTCTCGGGGTCGGGAATCGCGACCATGTCCGACTCCTCGATGGCGTTGAAGCCGGTGATCGACGAGCCGTCGAAGCCCATGCCGTCGTCGAGCGCGCCTTCGACTTCGCCGACGGTGATCGAGAAGCTCTTCAGGTGCCCCTCGAGATCGGTGAACCAGAGGAGCATGTCCTCCACGCCGGCCTTCTTGATCTCCGCGAGGACGCGCTTCCGCGCCTCAGGGTCGGACGTCGCCCGATTCTCGCTCTCGACCTGCGCCATCGGTTCTCCTCCTCGCTCGCTCGACGAGAAGGAGTCTATGTTGGAGGGCTCGGCGGGGCAGTGGCTGTGTCGCAGATGGTGCGCTGGATCGGCGCGCTGCTGCGTCCTCGGTTGCGTCCGTAGTGGAACTACGAACGCGCCCTGCGTCCTTGCATCGCATCCGCCCAGCGCATCCCTGCGACGAGCGCAGCCCCATCGAGCCCTCCGCTCAGCTCCAGGCGGTCTCCTGCACGAGCGCACGCTCCTTCAGCGGCTCCCACCAGGCGCGCTGAGCGGCGTACCACTCCACCGTCTCGCGCATCCCGTCCTCGAACGCGATGTCCGGTTTCCAGCCCAGCTCACTCCGCAGCTTCGACGAATCGAGGAGGTAGCGACGGTCGTGCCCCGGACGGTCCGGGACGATCGACTTCAGCGACGCCGGCTTGCCCGTGAGCTCGAGCACCGCGTCGGCGATCTCCTCGATCGTCTTCTCGACCCCGCTGCCGACGTTGTACGTCTCGCCGACACGGCCGCGATCGAGCACGAGCTCGATCGCGCGGCAGTGGTCGCGCACGTGCAGCCACTCGCGCTTGTTTGCCGTCGACGCGTACAGCGGCAGCTCGATGTCGTCGAGCGCGTTCGTGACGAAGACCGGGATCACCTTCTCCGGAAACTGGTACGGCCCGTAGTTGTTCGAGCAGTTCGTGATCGTCACGGGCAACCCGTACGTCTCGTGGTACGCGCGCACGGCGTGGTCGGCGCCTGCCTTCGACGCGTTATAGGGCGTGCGCGGCCGGTACGGCGACTCCTCAGTGAACACCTCGTCGCTGTCGAGCGGAAGGTCGCCGTACACCTCGCACGTGGAGACGTGGTGAAAGCGTTTGACGCCGGCCCGCCGGGACGCTTCGAGGAGCGACTGCGTCCCGAGGACGTTGGTCCTGAAGAACCTGCCCGGGTCGACGACCGCGAGGCTGTTGTGCGACTCGGCAGCGAAGTTGAGGACGACCTCGACCCGTTCCGCCTCGAGCAGCCGCTCGCAGCCCTCGAGGTCGCCGATGTCGCCCTCGGCGAAGACGATCCGGTCCTCGACGTCGGCGAGCGATCGCCGGTCTCCGGCGTAGGTGAGCAGGTCGAGCACGACGACGTGGTCGTCCGGCCGGCGCTCGAGCCAATACCGGACGAAATTCGAGCCGATGAAGCCTGCTCCGCCCGTGACGAGGAGTCTCATCGGGGCATGACTTTAGCCCGTCGCGCCGAAACCCGATTTACAAACATGACTTTGCTAGCTTCGCCGTCCAGCCGGATGCCTCTTCGCGCGCTCTCGATCGCCTTCGCCTCGGCTTTGCTCCTCGCAGGGCCGGCGGCCGCGTCTCCGGCAGCGGGGCGGGACCTCCCGCCCGTCTGCGCCACGTCGTGCGTTGCGGCGAAGGCAGGCACCGGCACGCTGTTCGTCTTCAGCGGCCACGGCTGGGGGGACGGCATCGGCATGAGCCAGTACGGCGCCTGGGGCTACGCGCTGCACGGGTACGGGTACCAGCAGATCCTCTCGCACTACTACCCCGGCACGACGCTCGGCTCGACGCCGGTGACGCTCATTCGCGTCCTCCTGGCCGACGGGAAGAAGACACTGAAGCTTTCGTGTGCGGTGCCGTTCACCGTTACGGACGGGAACGGCGTCGCCCACACGCTCGCAGCGGGTGCGATCTCTCTCGGCACGAAGCTCGTCGTGAACGGCCAGCCGCTGACGCCGCCGCTGACATTCGACGCCGGCGCAGGCGGATGGATGACCCTCGCGCGTCCCTACCGCGGCGAGATCCAGGTGGACGTCGTGAACGGCCGGCTCCGCGCGATCAATGTCATCGGTCTGGAGGACTACCTGTACGGCGTCGTCCCCGCCGAGATGCCGTCGACCTGGTCGCCGCCCGCGCTTCAGGCGCAGGCCGTCGCGTCGCGCTCGTATGCGCTCGCAACGCGCAAGGTCGCCGCGCCCTTCGACGTGTACGGGGACACTCGCAGCCAGGTGTACCTCGGCGTCTCCCATGAGACGCCGGCAACGACCGCGGCCGTCGACGCAACCAAGGGACAGATCGTGATGTTCAACGGCAAGGTGGCGTCGACGTTCTTCTTCTCCAGCTCGGGTGGCGAGACCGAGTCGATCTCCGACGGCTGGGGAGTCGCACCCGTGCCGTACCTCGTCGCGGTTCCCGATCCGTACGACGTGCTGTCGCCGTACCACAACTGGACGGTGCCGATCAGCGCGCACACCTTCGCGCAAGCGCTGAAGGTGAAGGGGTCGATCCTCGACCTCCAGACGACGACCGACCCCACAGGGCGCGTCAGTCGCCTCTCGGTGATCACGCTGCCTTCGCTCGGCCTCGGCGCCGCAACCGGTCCATCCTTCAGCGGAGGCGCCGTCACCAGCGCACTCGGGCTACGCTCGACCTGGTTCAGCGTGTCGATGATGTCCCTCCAACAGCCGATGCCCGCGGCCCCGATCCCGTTCGGGACGTCGATCACCCTCACGGGTCTCGTCCGCGGCATTGCCGGGGTATCACTCGAGGAGCGCGTCTACGACGGCAAGTGGGGGCTCGTCGGACCGGTGACACCGGCAGCCGACGGGTCGCTCCTCCTCCCCGAAGCTCCGGCGGTCACGACCGACTACCGCCTCGCGATCCCGAGCACAGCAGTCGGATACGTCCGCGTTCGCGTTGCGCCACTCGTACAGCCGGCCGATCCGACACCCGGCCAGGTGAGCGGAACCGTGCAGCCCGCCATCCCCGGAGCGCCGATCGAGGTGGACATCCAAAACTCCGATTTGACCTGGACGGCCCTCATCACCGGCGCCGTCGATCCCGACGGCACCTTTGTGCTCCCCGTCGACATTCCGGCAGGAACGACGTACCGCATCGTGGTCACCCCGGGTCAGGGATTCGCGCCCGGCATGTCGGTGCCCCAGGTCTCAGCCGGGTAATGCCTAGGGTCTTGTTGCTGATCGTCGCCGCGGCGCTCGCGGTGGCGGCGCCTGCCGCTGCGTTCACGCCGACGAACCCGCTCGCGCCACGCCAGTGGTATCTCCAGGACGACCACGCGTTCGACGCGTGGCCGACGCCCCCCACGAACCTCGCGCCGGTGAGGGTGGCGATCGTCGACTCGGGCGTCGACTGCAGCCTCCCCGACTTCGCCGGGCGGCTTCTCGCGGAGAAGAGCTTCGTCGGCGGCAGCCCGTGCGTCGACACCGAAGGCCACGGCACATTCGTCGCAGGCGAGATCGCGGCGAACCTCGGCACGCAGGGGATCGTCGGGGTCGCTTACACAGCGCAGCTTCTCATCGCGAAGGTGGTGTCGCCCGACGGAACCATCCCGCTCACCGCCGAAGCGGACGCGATCCGCTGGTCGGTCGACAATGGCGCGCGCGTGATCAACCTCAGCCTCGGCGGCCTGCGAGACCTGCGGGATCCCTCCCAGGACACGTACTCGGCACTGGAGCAGCAGGCGGTCGAGTACGCGTATTCGAAAGGCGCCTTGCTCGTCGCTGCAGTTGGCAACGGCGACGAGGCTCCCTCCCAGCCGTGGCCGTATGCGAGCTACCCGGCGGCGCTCCCGCACGTCGTCGGCGTGAGCGCGCTCACACGGTCGGGGAACGTCCCCGACTTCTCGAACCGCGACCCGGTGTTCAACGATCTCTCCGCTCCCGGAGCGTCGATCTTCTCGACGTTCCCCGCGGCGCTCACCGCGCTCCGCACGGGCTGCCCCGACCAGGGGTACTCCGACTGCGGGACCGACGACTACCGGAACGCCGAAGGCACGTCGTTCGCGGCGCCGCAGGTCTCGGCGGCCGCGGCCGTGCTGTTCGCGGTCGATCCCCTGCTGACGAACAGCCAGGTGAGCTTCTTGCTCGAGCGGTCCGCGGACGACGTCAACGCGACGAACGGCTGCCCGCGCTGCGGGCTGCTGCGCGACTCGCTCAGCGGCTGGGGACGCCTGGACGTGGCCAAGGCCGTGGAGGCGCTGGCCGGCCCGCTCCCCCCGCCGGACCGGTACGAGAGCAACGACGACGCGGGCTCTCAGGCGTGGACCGTGTGGGGAAAGAATGACCAGCTGAAGGCGACCGTCGACTACTGGGACGACCCCGTCGACGTCTACCGCATCGGGCTCCAGCAAAATGAGTTGCTGCGAGCGCATCTGGCGGCCGGCGCAGGGCTCGCGCTCGAGCTGTGGAAGCCGCAGACGGTCCACGTCGACCGTCCCGCATCGCAGAAGCTGCTCATCGAGGAGTCGACGACGAACCACCTGGCATTCCGCGCGCTGAAGCGCGGGATGTACTACATCGAGGTCAAGGAAGCATCGCCGGCGTTCACCCCGTACACGCTGACGCTGACGAAGACGGCTACTGGTTCTCCAGGAGCTCGTCGGCGCTGACGCCGCGCAGGACGCGCGCGGGGCTGCCGACCACGAGCATGCGCGGCGCCACGTCCTTCGTGACCACCGCTCCAGCGCCGACGAAGGCGTCTTCGCCGATGACGATCCCGGGGCAGAGGATGGCGCCGCCTCCGACGCGGGCGCCGCGACGAACCGTCGGGCCTTTGATGAGCTCGTGCCGGCGCTCCGTTCGGCCCATGAAGTTGTCGTTCGTCGTGACGACGCAGGGAGCGATGAAGACGTTGTCCTCGAGCGTCGAGTACGCGGTGATGTAGGCGTTCGCCTGGATCTTCGTGAGCGCGCCGATGGTGGTGTCGTTCTCGACGAGCACGCCGCGGCCGACGACGACGTCGTCGCCGATGTCGACGCGCTCGCGTACACACGCCTGGTCGCCGACGATCACGCGCGCGCCGATGCGCGTCCCGGCGAACACGATCGCGCCCGTGGACACGATCGTCGCGTCGCCGATCACCGTCGGAGGAAGCGGCTCGCGCTTCGCCGTCGAGCGCGGCGAGAGTGAGGGCTGCTTGCCGACGACAGCGTTCTCGAGCACCTTCACACCGTCACCGAGGACGGTCCCCGGGTAGACGATCGCGGTGGGGTGGACCTCAGCCACGGAGGGATTCCGTGAGCCGGTCGAGCGCTCGGACGACGCGCGCTCCGTCCTCGGCCACCTTGCGCCGGTCGCCCTCGCCGCGGACAAGGCGGATGAACTCCTGGCACTCGAGCTTGAGCGGCTCGTCGGTCGGGATCTTCGGAATGGAGATGTCGCCGGAGCGGGTCTGCCACTCGCCGTAGCTGTCCGTTCGCTTCCACGGCGCCTTCTCGTAGATCGTCACCTTGCGCTCGAGCTCCATGTCGTCGAAGACGACCATCTTCTCGCGGCCGACGACCGTGATGCGCCGCATCTTGTGCGGGTCGAGCCACGACAGGTGCATGTGTGCGATCTTGCCGCTCGGGAAGCGCAGGTAGCAGAAGACGACGTCCTCGACACCCTCGGTGAGGAAGTCGCGGCCGTGCGCGACGCAGATCTCCGGCTCCTCGTCGAGGAGGTAGAGCATCACCGACAGGTCGTGCACGCCGAGCGACCAGAGGGCGTTCTCGTTCGTTCGCACGATTCCGAGGTTCTGGCGGTTACCGTAGACGCAGAGCACGTCGCCGAGCTCGCCGTCGTCGATCAGCTGCTTCAGCTTGCGGATGCCCGGGTGATAGAGCAGCAGATGGCCGGGCATGAGCACGAGATCCCGCTCGGCCGCGAGCTCGACGAGCTCGTCGATCTCGGCCGCGCGCATGGCCGGCGGCTTCTCGACGAGGACGTGCTTGCCCGCAGCGAGAGCGGCGCGGGCTAGCGCATAGTGCGTCGGCACCGGAGTGGCGATGACGATCGCCTCGACGCCGTCGTCGGCAAGCAGCTCCTCGAAGCTCGCGTGCATCCTTGCGTTCGGATAGCGCGCCGCGTAGCGCTCGCGCAGCTCGGGATCGAGATCGCACAACGCGGAGAGCACGCCGAGGTCGTCGAAGTTCCGTGCGAGATTCGGCCCCCAATAGCCGAGGCCCGTGACTGCGATCAAAGCTTGAACACCTTGTCCGACGCCGTGCCGGTCGCGCCGGTCGCATTGCGCAGGTCGACGACGAGCGATGCACTGTCGACGAGCTTGTCGTAGTCGATGCTCGAGTGCGCCGTCACGATCGCGACGCAGTCGTAGCTCTTCGGGTCGAGCGGCGCCGACGTCAGACCGTCGAACTCGGGCACGTGCGGATCGTGATAGGCGACGTCCGCGCCGGCATTGCGCAGTAGCATCAGGAGCTTCTCGGCAGGCGACTCGCGCACGTCGCCGATGTCGGCTTTGTACGCGACGCCGACGAGCAGGATCTTCGAGCCCTTGAGCGACTTCTGTGCGCCGTGGTTCAACGCCTGGGAGATGACGGAACGGCAGAAGTACGGCATGTTGTTGTTGATCTCGCCGGCGAGCTCGATGAACCGCGTGTTGAAGTCGAACTCGCGCGCCTTCCAGGCGAGGTAGTACGGGTCGAGCGGGATGCAGTGCCCGCCGAGCCCCGGGCCCGGCTGGAACGGCATGAAGCCGAACGGCTTCGTCGCGGCGGCGTCGATCACCTCCCACACGTCGATGTCCATCCGGTCGCACAGCTGCGCGAGCTCGTTGACGAGCGCGATGTTCACCGACCGGAAGATGTTCTCGAGCAGCTTTGTCAGCTCGGCGGCTTCCGCCGTCGAGACCTCGTGCACGTTGTCGAGCGCGCTCCGGTACAGGTCGGCCGCGGCCTTCGTCGACGCCGCGTCGAGGCCTCCGACGACCTTCGGCGTCGATTTCGTCGTCCAGTCGGTGCGGCCGGGATCGACGCGCTCCGGCGCAAACGCGAGGTGGAAGTCCACGCCCGCCTTCAACCCGCTGCCTGCCTCGAGCAGCGGCTTCAGCTTCTCGCGCGTCGTGCCGGGATACGTCGTCGACTCGAGCACGACCACGTGGCCCTTCTTGAGGTGCGGCGCGATGGCGCGCGCGGCGCTCTCGATGTAGCCGAGGTCGGGCACGCGCTGCGGCGACAATGGCGTCGGGACCGCGATGACGACGGCGTCACAGTCGGCGACCACGCCGAAGTCGGTCGTCGCGGCGATGAGCCCGGCGTCGACGAGCCGCTTCAGGTCCACGGAGCTGACGTCCTCGATGTGGCTCTCGCCGCGGCTGATGCCGTCCACCACGGACTGCTGGATGTCGACGAGGACGACGTGCTTGCCGGCCTCGGCGAACGTCTGTGCGTGGGGCATGCCGACATAGCCGGCGCCGATGATGGCGATGTCGGGATTCACGCCGCGGCAAGGCTAGCTGCGACCCGCGGCGCCGCCGCCCCGTCCCCGTACAGCTGCGGGCGGTCGTCCGGCATGCGTGCCTCTGCCACCGCCGCGGCGAGCCGGACTGGGTCGTCGTCGACGAGGACGTTCGCGCCGACTTCGACCGTGTCGATCCACTCGGTCGACGGCCGCGCGGTCACGCAGGGGACGCCGTACCAGTACGCCTCCTTCTGGAGGCCGCCCGAGTCGGTGACGATCACGCGCGCCTGCGAGCACAGCGCCGCCATGTCCAGGTACCCGAGCGGATCGACGACGCGGACGTTGGCCGGCACCTCCTCGAGGTTGGAGCGGGTGCGCGGGTGCGCGGGGAAGACGACCGGCTCGCCCGTCCGGCCAAGGCCCTCGACGATGCGCCGGAGGCGCTCCGGGCGGACATTCGCCTCCCGATGGATCGTCGCCGCGAGATACGCGCCGGAAGTGAGCCCGAGGCGGTCGAGAATCGTCGACCGCTCCCGCGCGACCGGCGCCAGGCGGAAGCACGCGTCCGCCATCACGTCGCCGACAACCTCGATCGCACCATGGACGCCCTCGTCGACGAGCGTCGCCCGGGAGCGCTCGTCCGGGCACAGGAGCAGTGCGCCAATGCGGTCGACCGCGATCCGGTTGCGCTCCTCCGGCATGGACAGGTCGCCGCTGCGCAGCCCCGCCTCGACGTGCGCAACCGGGACGACACCCGCGGCTTCTGCGCCGGCGAGCGTCGAGTTCGTGTCGCCGTACACGAGCACCCAGTCCGGCCGCTCGCGTTCGACCGCCGCGGCGATCCCGGGCCGCATCGCCCGCGGGTCGGAGCTGTGCAGGTCGAGCCGGTATGCCGGCTCAGACAGACCGAGTTCCTCGTAGAAGACCTCGGAGAGCGTGCGGTCGTAGTGCTGCCCGGTGTGCAGGACGACCTCGTCGATCTCTGCGTTGCGCAGCGCGACCGACACCGGGCCGAACTTGATGAACTGCGGACGGTTGCCGACGACCGAGAAAACCTTCACGACTGCGAGGCTACAATGGCCGCCGCTTCGGGCCGTTAGCTCAGCTGGTAGAGCAGGGGACTCTTAATCCCAAGGTCGCAGGTTCGATCCCTGCACGGCCCATCGAACCGCATAACGGCAACGGCGCCGCCTTGACCGTGGCGATCGCAGACCGGAGCATGGAGGCATGGAGATTCCGACCGAGCCGATCGGGAGCATTCCCCGGCCGCCGCAGCTGATCGAGGGGATGCGCGGCGGCGCCGAGGGGCGGGTCTCCGAGCAGGAGCTGGAGGCGCTGCGGGAGGAGGCGCTCGCGGAGACGATCGCCGAGCTCGAGGCGACCGGCTCGCCCGTGATCACGGACGGCGAGCAGCTCAAGCCCAGCTTCGTCACCTACCCGATCCAGGGACTTGCGTCGCTGAGCGCGGACGGCGTCGTCATCCCGTTCGCGGACGGACACACTCGGCAGCTCCCCGCATTGACTGCGGGGCCGTTCCGTTATCAGACACACGCGGACTCCTACCTCGAGCACGCACAGCGCTATGCAACACGACCGATCAAGCAGGCGGTGATCTCCGCGTCCGCGCTCAGCCTGCTCTACCCGGCCGAGGGCATCGACGGCTACTCCCGCGACGAGTTCATCGCCGACCTGCTCGACGAGGCCGAGGCGGACATCAGACGCTCGCTCGAGAGAGGCGCAGACAGCGTGCAGATCGACTTCACCGAAGGCCGCCTCTCGCTCAAGCTCGATCCATCCGGGGGCCTCCTGCGCCAGTTCCTCGACCTGAACAACGCCGTCCTGGAACGATTCACGGCCGAGGAGCAACAGCGCATCGGCGTGCACAGCTGCCCCGGCGGAGACCACGACTCGACCCACAGCGCGGACATCGACTACGCCGGCCTCCTGCCCGGCCTGTTGGGGCTCGCCGCGGGCCGCTTCTACCTCGAGCTCGCGGGCGAGACCGACCGGCCCGCGGTGCTCGAGACCATCCGCACCAACCTGAAGCCGGGCCAACGGATCTTCGTCGGGGTGACCGACCCGATCGACCCCGCTATCGAGACAGCCGGGCAGGTCCGCGACCGCGTCCTCGAAGCAGCGGAGTACATCCCGCTCGACCAGCTCGGAACGACAGACGACTGCGGGTTCGCCCCCTTTGCCGACGACACGTCCACAGCACGCGCGACCGCCTTCGCGAAAATCAGGGCGCGCGTCGACGGCACCAAGCTCGCGGCAGCACAGCTCGGCTAGCCGCCGGCCGGCAGAGAACGCCGGCCGACGGCCCGAGGTACGCCGTCCTCTAGTAGGACGGAGGCCCCTCGTCGATGTAGGTGCGGCGCCGCGACGTGAAGTAGCCGGGCCCGGCCCACGACGACCAGAAGATCATCGAGAGCACGACCCCGAAGATCCCGACGATCAGCAGGATCCAGCCAACCGCGTGAATGTTGAGCCCGAGACCGTGGCGCTCACCGCGAATGCGAGCACGGCGCCCACGGCCGCGAGCAGGAGTCCAACTCCAAGACCCATACGTCCTCCTTTCGATCAGGAACGGAGAACGCACGAATCGGGTTTCGGGTTCCGCCGGAGGCGCGTGGAGCTTTCGTTTAGGCTCCGAACCGGATGCGCAGGGGCTCGATTGCGTCGCTACTGGGGATCGGCATCGTCTCCGGCGGAATTGCCGCAGCGGTGGCACTCGCCATTCCCTGGCTCCCGGTCTCGGCCTCGAAGGAGGCCGGGCGGATCGACTTCGTGTTCTGGTTCGTCGTCACGATCTGCATCGTCATCTTCGCGGTCGTCGCCGCGGCCATCCTGTACTCGGTCGTGGTCTTCCGGGCGGCGCCGGACGACGACTCGGACGGACCGCCGATCCACGGGCACACCGGCCTCGAGATCGCGTGGACGATCGTGCCGACGGTGCTCGTCACCGCCATCGGGATCGTGAGCGCGATCGTCCTCTCCCGTGACGACGCGATCGCGAAAAATGCGATGAACGTGAACGTCACCGCCCAACAGTTCGAATGGACGTTCAGCTACCCCGAGGCGCACAACCTGACGAGCGCCACGCTGATGCTTCCGCGAGGCCGCGAAACGGTGCTCCACATGCAATCTAGGGACGTCATCCACGCCTTCTTCGTGCCCGAGTTCCGCGAGAACGAGGACATCGTCCCCGGTCTGACGACCACGCTCAACGTGACGCCGACCCGTGACGGCACCTATCCCGTCATCTGCAACGAGCTCTGCGGCCTGGGCCACTCGACGATGCGGTCGACCGTCACGGTGATGGAGCCGGCGGCGTTCGACAAGTGGCTGAAGGGGCAGTCGAAGGCCGTCACGTCGCCGAGCGCGGTCACAGCGGGAGCGGCAGTGTTCAAGAACAACGGCTGCGCCGCCTGTCACACGCTCACGGCCGCGAAAGCGACCGGAAAAGTCGGGCCTGACCTCGACAAACTACCCGCCTATGCGCAGCAGGCGAAGCAGCCGCTCGCGTCGTTCGTGCGCACGTCGATCACCGATCCGAACGCCTACATCCAGCCCGGCTATCCGAAGAACGTCATGCCCCAGACATTCGGCAAGGCGATCCCGAAACAGCAACTCGACGCCCTCGTCACCTATCTGATCAACTCGAGCAAATGACGGCAGCCACCCTCGACCCGCACGAGCACCACCTGACGCCGGCGGGCGGCAAGGGCGCTGCTCGGCGTCTGCTCCTCGGTCCCGGCTTCATCCGCGCCGGCTGGATGTTCTGCCTCTTCGGAGCGATCGGCTTCGGTCTCGTCGTCGGCTTCCGCTGGTGGGGCGGCTGGCAGCCGCTCTTCGACATGACGCCGATCACGCTCGTCTCGCTCCTCGTCGCGGGGCCGCTCGGGTTCCTCGCCGGCATCGGCGCCTTCGACTACTGGACGCGCTACGCGATCGGCTCACCGACGCGGCCGGAGGACCACTCCGGGCACGGCGCGCGGACGTGGCACGACTACTTCCGCGTCAACACCGACCACAAGGTGATCGGCGTCCAGTACCTCGTCACGACGATCTTCTTCTTCATCGCAGGCGGCTTCCTCGCGATGCTCGTGCGCGTCCAGCTCGCCCGTCCCGGAAATCACTTCTTCGACCCGCAGACCTACAACGGGCTCTTCTCGGTTCACGCGTCGCTGATGATCTTCCTGTTCGTGATCCCGGCGTTCGCCGGCCTCGCGAACTTCGTCGTCCCGCTGATGCTGGGTGCGCCCGACATGGCGTTCCCGCGGCTGAACGCGCTCTCGTTCTGGCTGCTGCCGATCGCCGGGATCATGATGTTGTCGTCATTCCTCGTCCCCGGTGGCGCATTCGCATGCGGCTGGACCGGCTACGCGCCGCTGTGCTCGACCCACCAGCCACTCGGCGCGATCTTCTTCAACCAGGGCGTGCAGTGGGCCGGCGCGTCGTCGATCATGACCGCGCTCAACTTCCTGGTCACCATCATCACGATGCGCGCGCCTGGGCTCACGTTCTGGCGCCTGCCGCTGCTCGTGTGGGCGAACTTCACGACGTCGCTGCTCGTCGTGATCGCGACGCCGTTCATCGCCGGTTCGCAGTTCTTCTCGATGTTCGACCACGTCATGCACACCGCGTTCTTCGACCCGAACAACGGCGGCTATCCGCTGGGGTACCAGCACATCTTCTGGTTCTACTCACACCCGGCGGTGTACATCATGATGTTGCCTGGCTTCGGGATCATGAGCGAGGTCATATCCGTGTTCAGCCGGAAGCCGATCTTCGGCTACCGGCTCATGGCGCTCTCGCTGATGGCGATCGTCGTCCTCGGCTTCTCCGTCTGGGCGCACCACATGTTCACGAGCGGCATGTCGTCGTGGCTCCGCGTGCCGATGATGGTGACGACGCTGCTGATCGCGGTACCGACCGGGATCAAGATCTTCAGCTGGATCGCGACCATGTGGGAGGGGAAGCTGCACTTCAACACGCCGATGCTGTTCGCGCTCGGCTTCCTTTCCATGTTCGTGATCGGCGGCCTGTCCGGCGTCATGCTCGGTGCCGTGCCGATCGACATCCACGTCACCGACACGTACTTCATCGTTGCGCATCTCCACTACGTGCTCTTCGGCGGCTCCGTGTTCACGATCTTCGCCGGCATCTACTACTGGTTCCCGAAGATGACCGGCCGAATGTACGACGAGCGCCTCGGCAAGCTCCACTTCTGGCTGACGTTCGTCGGTTTCAACCTGACCTTCTTCCCGATGCATCTCCTCGGGACGGAAGGCATGCCGCGCCGTGTCGCCGACTACGCGCCGAAGTTCGCAGATCTGAACATGTTCATCTCGCTCGCGTCGTTCGGCCTCGGCGCGTCGGTGCTCGTCTTCCTCTACAACATGATCACGAGCTGGAAGAACGGCCCCATCGCGCCGGCGAACCCGTGGCGCGCGCTCACCCTCGAGTGGCAGGTGAGCTCGCCGCCGCCGATCTTCAACTTCGACGAGATCCCGCAGGTCGTCGGCTCGCCGTATGAATACGGCGTCCCCGGCGCCCAGCACGCCATCCTCGCGCCGTCTCCCGCCCACGCGGTCGAGGAGGTCGCGGCACCTTGAGCGCGGAGGCGCGCAACATCCTCGTCGTCGCCAACGAGACCGTCGTCTCGCGGCAGCTCGTCGAGCTGATCGAGGCGCGCGCCGCCGGCGGGCCGGTGCAGATCACCGTCGTCGCGCCCGTGAACCAGCCGCGACAGGGCTACGTCGTCTACTACGACACCCGCAAGGCGGCCGCGCGCCGCCGGCTGGACAAGACGCTCGATCTACTGCGCAAGGAGGGCATCCCGGCCAACGGCGTCGTTGTCGAGACGGATCCGGTGTCGGCCCTGCGCGACGCCATCGCCCAGCTCGAGCCGGACGAGGTGATCGTGTCCACGCACCCGCAGCAGAAGTCGGGTTGGCTCCGCCGCAACGCGGTCGAGCAGATGCGGCGCGTCGCAGGGAACATCCCGTTCGAGCACGTCGTCGTCGACATCGCCGGCGAGCACGGCCCAGCGAACGTCCTCGTCGTCGCCAACCAGACGGTGCTCGGCGACGAGCTGCTGGAGCGCATCCGGGCCCGCGCACAGCAGAGCCCGGCAAGCTTTCTCATCATCTCCCCGCAGGGCGACGGCGGCGGCTCGTACGAAGAGGCCGAGAAGCGACTCCTGCGCGCGGTGACGCGCCTCCGGTCCGAAGGCCTCGACGTGCACGGGCAGATCTCGCACCCGGACCCGTACACCGCGGTGATCCAGGCGACGGAGGACGAGCGCGTCGACGAGGTGATCGTGTCCACCTTCCCGCGTTCACGCTCGGGCTGGCTCCGGCGCGACCTCGTCGAGCGGCTGCGCGCGGAGACGAAGCTCCCGGTCGACCACGTCGAGGTCGACACGCCGGCGAGGGTGAACGCCTGATGGCCGCCGCGCACGCAGAGCACCTCGAGCACCACGGCCCGCCGGCGCCGCACTACAGCTCGAGGGTCACACCCGGCGTGCTCGGGATGTTTCTCTTCATCGCGTCGGAGATCATGCTGTTCGGCTCGTTCTTCACGGCGTACTTCTTCGTGCGCGTCGTCAACGGGACGCCGTGGCCGACGCCGCCGTATCACCTTCCTGTCTACGTCGCCTTCATCAACACGTGCATCCTCGTCACGTCGAGCTTCTCCATGCACTGGGGGCTGCAGTCGATCAAGCGCGGCAACGTGTGGGGCCTGCGCGCCGGACTGCTCCTGACGTTCCTCATGGGTCTGAGCTTCCTCATCACCCAGGCGATCGAATACTCGCGCATTGGGTTCAACACCACGAACGGCGCCTTCGCCACCATCTTCTTCTGCCTCACCGGCCTGCACGGCGTCCACGTCTTCGTCGGGCTCTCGATTCTGGGGTTCATGACGATTCGCGCCTTCCGCGGCCACTTCTCCGCGGAGGAGCACCACGGCGTCGAGATCGGCGGGATCTACTGGCACTTCGTCGACGTCATGTGGATCGTCGTCTACCTGACCGTCTACATCCTCTGATCGGGTAAGCAGGGAGCGATGCGCAATCCACTTCGCAGCGAGGACGAGGCGTTCCGCTTCCTGATTGCGTCCGTCGTCGCCGCACTCGTGATCGCGGGCGCGGCGTACGTGAACACGTGGCTCGGCGTGGCCGCCGCCGTCCTGGCCGTCGCCGGGATCCTCTGGTGGCTGAAGCAGGAGCCGGTCCCCGGGGCCGCCGACGTGCAGCCGAAGATCACATCGGAGACGCCGCCGGGCGTGCACCGGCTACTCGTCGTCGCGAACGAGACCGTGGGCGGAGCGGCGCTGCTGTCGACGCTCGAGGGGCTGGCTCAGCCGACGACGGAGCTCCTCGTCGTCGCGCCCGCTCTTGCGTCGCGGGTGCGGCACTGGGCTTCGGACGTCGACGGCGCACGAGCCGACGCCGAGGTCCGTCTCCAAGCATCGGTCACCCGGCTCGAAGCCACCGGCCTCGAGGTTCGCGGTGAGATCGGCGACGAGGATCCGCTCGTCGCGATCGAGGACGCGCTGCGTACGTTCGGGGCCGACGCGATCGTCATCTCCACCCATCCCGAGGGACGGTCGAACTGGCTCAAGCAGAACGTGGTCGACCGAGCGCGCGAGCGCTTCGCGCTGCCGGTCACGCACGTGGTCGTCGATATCGCGGCCGAGCAGAGCCCCGGCGCCTAGAGCTCGATCCGGTACCGGACCTCGGCGACCCGCACGCCGAGGAAGTCGTCCTCCTTGCGGCCCCCGTCGGCGTCCCAACCCTCACGCTCGTAGAAACGGCGCGCACGCGGGTTGTCCTCGAGCACCCAGAGGATGGCCTCACGATACCCGGCGTCGCGCAGCGCCTCAATCGCTGCGCGCATCAGCGCCGGACCTGCACCGCCGCCCCACGCCTCTGGCAGCGCATAGATCGCATAAAGCTCGCCGACGCCGTCGAGGTCGGACGCAGCGCCGACCGACACGAATGCGACGACACGCCCTTCGTCGTCCGCGACGTACACCGGCTCTCCCGCATTCAGGACGCGCGTCCAACCTTCGACGCGCCTGTCGACGTCGAGGCCTGCGAGCCGCTCCGATCCAAAGACGTGCGCGTACGAGGCCTGCCAGGTGCGCACGTGCACCGCCGCGATCTCCGCCGCGTCGGCGAGGCTCGCGCGGCGTGTCTCCACTACTTCCCGGCTGAGGAGCTGACGAAGCTCGCCACCGCCTGGATCTGCGCGGGGCTGAGCTTGCCCTTGAACGCCGGCATGACAGCGCCGCCGTTCGTCACCTGGTGGACGACCGTCGCCTGCGCGGGCTTGAGCTGATCGAGGTTCGGGCCGATGGTTCCCGTCGAGCCGGCGGCCTTGAGCGTGTGACAGCTCGAGCAGTCGGCCTTGAAGATCGCCTTACCGTTGTTCCCGAGCTGCGACGGAGGCGTCGTCGTCGCGCTGCCGGTGCCGGCGACAGAGGCCACGTACGCTGCCACGTCTTGCGCGTCCTGGCCGTGGACGAGGTTCGCCGGCATCGGCGTGCCGCCGGTGACCGCGCCCGACCCAAGCCGGATCTGGTCGAGCACGACGTTCTCGATCGTCGACTGGCTGAAGCCCTGCTGGCGGGCCGCACGGAACGCATCGTCGAGATTCGGGCCGATCGTCCCGGTCGAGCCGGCGGCGGCGAGCGTGTGACAGGCGGAGCACGTAGCCGCGCCGGTGAACAGCTTCTGGCCGTTCGCGACGTCGGACGTGCCCTTCGCGGCGCCGCCCGTGCCGCAGCCCGCCGCGAGCAGCGCAGCGCCGAGGCCGACCGCGACTCCGAGAGCCCAGCGCCGCACTATGCGGGTGGCACCCCGCCGGCCGCTCCGACCTTCGAGACGGCCTCGTTCCGGGTCGAATAGATGGTGAACACGCGGTCCAGGCCGGTGATCTCGAAGATCTTCGTGATGTTCCGGTCGCTGCACACGAGCGAGAGCTGGCCTTCGTTCGAGCGCAGCCGCTTCACGCCGCCGACGAGGACACCGAGGGTGGTCGAGTCGATGAAGGTCGTCCCGCTGAAGTCGACGATGACCTCCTTGCCTCCCTGCCCGATCACCTCCAGCAGCTGCTGCTTGAACTCGGGCGCGGTGTACAGGTCGACCTCGCCTGCTAGCGAGATGATGTATGTGTCGTCGCTCAGTTGCTCGGTCTTGATATCGAAGTTCACGCGCACTCCCCCGGGGTCGCTCGGCCTCGTGTCGGGGCGAGTCTAACCCGCTGCGGACGCGCGAGGAGGGCGCTACTTCTTTGTCAGCGACTTGATCAGCGCGCGGATCTGGCCGGCCGTCGAGCTGTTCGGATTCAGCTTCAAATAGTGCGTGTACGCACTGACGGCGGTGGTGGTGTCGCCGGAGGTCTGGGCGGCCTGGCCGAGCTGGAACCACGCGTTGGCGCTGCCCGGCTGGAGGTTCGCGACCTTCTGGTACGAGGAGACCGCGGTCGAGTACGCAACCTGAATCCGCTGTGCGAGGTCGGAGACCGTCGAGTTCTGCTGCGTCGCCGAGGCCTGCTCGATCGGGTTCGAGCCGAGCGCCTTCCCGACATTGCTCGTCGAGCTCGGGAAGATCGCCTGATCGGGCACGGCGAGCTGCTCCGCGGCGTAGGCATTCTGGTATTGCGTGATGAGATCCTGCGCGCTCGTGATCTGCAGGCCACCGAGCTCGGTCAACGCCTTGACGTCCTTCGGACGGAGGTTCGTGTAGTCCTGGAGCGCGCCGATCGCAAGATCGGTGTCGCCCTTCGCCTCGTACGCGGTCGCTAGGTCGCGAAAGCCTGTCGGGTCCTTCGGGGCGTGCTGGATCTCCTTCAGTGCCTTCGAGATGGACGTCCCGCTGTGGTGGAAAATATTGAGGTTGGTGAACAGCTGCTCCAGGCCGCCCGACCCGGAGCCGATGCCGAGGAACGCGAACGTCAGGGCGAAGAGGAACGCGAGGATGAAGTACGCCGGCTTGGCGCGGCGCCGCATGCGCACGAAGAAGAGCTGCTGGTTCGGGTTCCCGCCGGAGGCGTGCTTTCGCCGGCCGCGTGCGCGCGCCTTCGGAGCAGGCTGTGCCTTCGCCTTCTGCGCCTGCTTCGCTTTAACCGCTGCGCGCGCCATCGGCCGCTCAGGTTAGCGCTCTAGAACAGGAATTGGCGTTCCAGCGTCGGAGTTCTGCATTGCAGACGCACGCGCGGGAGACCCGCGCGTGCTGAGGGTCGGCATCGCAAGCGATGCCTTAGGCCGCGCGCGGCATGAGCGGCTCAGAGTACCGCCTCTGAGGCGGCGGGTTGCCGGCGCTCGACGAGCACGGCGAGCCAGATCGAGCTCTCGAAGAGGACCCACATCGGCAGCAGCTCTAGGAAGGTCGTCACGAGGTCGGGACCGGGAAGAGCGAGTGCGACTGCCGCGGTAATCAGGTAACCGAGGCGCCGGTTCTTTCTCAACGTCCGCGAGCTGAGGACGCCGAGAGCCACGAGCCCGAGGATGACGAGCGGGAGCTGGAAGATGACGACGATCCCGAGGAGGATCGTGACGACGAACGAGTAGTACGTGCTCGCCTTGATCAAGTGGAGGAAGTGGCGGCTGTCGTAGTTGGTGAGGAAGTGGATCGCCCGCGGGAGCAAGATCCAGTAGCCGAACGCGAGGCCGGCGGCAGCGAGCGCGGCCGCGAATATGACGAGCAAGAGCATCTTCCGTTCAGCTGAGTGATCGAACGCGGGCGCGAAGAAGGCCCAGATCTGCCAGAGGATCACCGGCGACGAGAGCGCCAATCCCGCGTACAGGCTGACCGTGATCGACACCGTGAATGGCTCGGCGACGCCGGTTGCAAGCAGCTGTCGATGTCCGGCTGGCAGCGGCCGGTTGAGCACGTCGAGAATCCGCGAGTGGAACACGAAGGCGGCGATCGATGCGACGGCGACACTGCCGATGATCACGAAGATGCGCTGACGCAGCTCTTCGAGATGCTCTCCGAGCGTCGCCTCCTCGCCGTTGCCAAGGCGACGCGGCAGCCGGCTCATACGGTGGTTAGACGGTCTCGCGCTCGGTCGGCTGAGCGACGGGAGTCGCCGTCTCGGGCGGAGTGAGCTGCTGCGGAGGCTCAGGCGGCGTATTGCCCGAGATGGAGTCCTTGAACTCGCGCATGCCCGTCCCGAGGGAGCGTCCGATCTCCGGCAGCCGCTTGCCGCCGAAGAGCAGCAGCGCGATCAAGAGGAGAATGCCGATGTGCAGCGGATTGCTGACGTAACCCACGGTAAGAGCGTAGCGCGTTTCCATACAGGTGGTGACGAGGCCGCAGGATCCGCTGAGCTGCAGGCTTCGCGGGGTCGCCGCCCGATATGCGTCGGCTAGACTGGACGCGGTGGTTTGTGCGGGGCAGAAGTCCCGCTTTTCCTGGAAAAGAGGACGCACTTCGTGGCACTACTGAAGCTCGAGAATTTGCACGTCGCCTTGGAGGACGGAACGGAGATCGTCAAGGGCGTCGACCTGGAGGTGGGCCTCAACGAGGTGCACGCCATCATGGGGCCGAACGGCTCCGGGAAGTCGACGCTCTCGTACGCGATCATGGGCCATCCGGCCTACGAGATCACCGAGGGCCGGATCCTGTTCGACGGGGAGGACATCAGCGAGCTCGGCGCCGACGAGCGCGCGCAGCGTGGGCTGTTCCTCGCCTTCCAGTACCCGCACGCGATTCCGGGCGTCACCGTTACCAACTTCCTGCGCACCGCGATCAACGCGGTCCGCAAGGCGCGCAAGGGCGAGAATGACCCCATGCCGATCCCCGAGTTCCGCAAGGAGCTGCTCGCGCAGATGGACCGGCTGAAGGTGAGCCGCGAGCTCGCATCGCGCTACATCAACGACGGCTTCTCCGGCGGCGAGAAGAAGCGGGTCGAGATCCTGCAGATGGCGATGCTGAAGCCGCGGATCGCAGTGCTCGACGAGACCGACTCGGGCCTCGACATCGACGCGCTGCGCGTCGTTGCCGGCGGCGTGAAGGAACTCGTCGGCCCGGAGATGGGGGCGCTCGTCATCACGCACTACCAGCGCATACTCGACTACATCACCCCGGACCACGTGCACGTCTTCGTCGGCGGGAGGATCGTCGAGAGCGGCGGTCCCGAGCTGGCGAAGAAGCTCGAGGCCGGCGGCTACGCACCGTACGAGGGAGTGACCGTCTGATGGCACAGACCGAGACCGAGATCGTCCAGGGGATCGGCTCCGACTACGCGATCAAGTACGGCTTCTCCGTCACCGAGGACTACTTCTACAAGTCCGGGCGCGGGTTGTCGCACGAGCTCGTCGACGCGATCTCCTCACACAAGAACGAGCCGGACTGGATGCGCAAGTTCCGGCACCGCAGCCTCGATTACTTCTACGCCCGCCCGATCCCGCAGTGGGGCGGCAACCTGAACGACATCGACTTC
>Ga0208219_1000091_pt1 | contig 40022 bp, 56 predicted proteins | sample NGESurshal072012_7_FD_184469 | JGI IMG/M metagenome (GOLD analysis project Ga0208219, IMG submission 184469) | Arctic peat soil microbial communities from Barrow, Alaska - NGEE Surface sample 53-2 shallow-072012 (SPAdes) | ecosystem: Environmental > Terrestrial > Soil > Wetlands > Peat ... | reverse complement strand
GGTCCATCAGCGGACGCGTTTTCGCATCCGTCTGCCAGCCGGGGTATTTCGATATGTCCGGGTAGTCGGCATCGTAGCGCTTCCAGTAGTGGCAGTTCGCCATACCCATGTCGATTGCGCGCCGCACCATCTCGTAGCCCATGCCCGCCGTTTCGATGGCGTAGTAGCAGTTGTAGTACCACTTGTAGATGTAGTACATCTGCTCCAGCGCCAGATACGACGGCACGCGTGCTTCGTACGTGCAGACGACTTTGTTGTCGCGCCAGCGCACGACTTGCGCGACCGTGGCGTCTGAGTCGGGGGACTCGTAGGCGATGTCGGTGTCTATCCCCATCGTGTACTTCTCGCCAGCCTGCGGGGGCGCAAAGATGCGGACCTGATGCCATTGCGTCTGCGCGTGGTGGTCGAACTCTCCCTCGGCCCTAAACAATCCGACTGCTGCCGGGTCGCGTTGCTGGCGCGAGAGCGCATCGAGTGAGCCGCGGTCGAATGGCGCTGTCCCGCTGTCGATAAACGCGCCTTCGATTGTCGTCAGGAACTCCTGGCGGAAGGCCAGCAGCTTCATCTCGTCAGTCGGGAACTTGTACGAGTCTATTTTCCTCCGGCGCCAGAATGCGCGCTCCGTCGAGAGTTCGTAGCGGTCGCGCATCTCGATTTCTTCTTCGCCGCCGTATTTCGGAAGCGTGCCGAGGGTGGATTCCGTTTCGGCTCGGTTTGCGCGCGAGAGCGGGCGCAGTTCCCCGCGGGGGTAGCGCGCGGAGCGGGAGGTGTATTCTTCGTGGAAGCGCCAGGGGCAGATGGCCGGAACAATGACGCCCGGGTAGGCCTTCTTCACGGCATCCGGAACGCCCAGGATTCCGTCCAGCACGTCCTCGGCTGAGAGTTCGCCCTTCCATTTCTCGATGCGCTTCGTCCACTGCGGATTGACTTCGACCGCTTCCATAATCATCGGATAGTAGGATTCGTCCAGTCCGTTCGGGGTCGTATCGTAGATGAGGATGGACGGCGGGCGCATCTGCATGGCCGACACGATACCCGACTGCACGGCGATTTGCCGTTCGACCAGCATGTGAGCGTATTCCGAGATGCAGACGAATCCGGGCGGGACGCCTCGGAACGACGACGGGACGGTGATTTGGAAGGCGGCGTTGAGGCCCGGGTTATCGAGCCGGTCTTTCGGGTTCGGGTTGTCGAGCCAGTAGTGCTTCATGTTCTGGATGCGGCGCATGGGCTGCATCCATTGCGGAAGCGAGTTCAGCATCGTGCCAAAGCGGGTCGCCTGCTCGGCGGCTACGTCCTCGTCGTCTACGAGGAGCAGCCCGCGGCGGTTCTCGTCTAGGGAGAAGTGGAGCCCCCGGCCGATGTTCTCCGTCGTCCAGCCGATTTGGCGGGCCTTCACCTCGCCGACAGCGCCCGGGAGCCCGGCGCGCAGTTGGCTGTCGATGGTGTAGCGCAGGATGGCCTGTCCGACGAACGGCTTCAGGAGCACAAGGTCGCCTTGCTTGTCGGCAACGTAGGCAAAGTTCGAGGCGAAGAAGGTATACGAGCGGTTGACTTGCTTGGTCAGCGCCATGCGAGCGATGTTGCTCAGTTCCGGGTCGTCGTAGTTCGGGCCGACCTCTTTTCGCAGGAGCGCGTCAACGGTTCCGAGTTCGTTCGCAGCGTATAGGGACTTCACGAAGGAGGACCTTTCTCGGAGGGCGGCGCAAGCACCCTGGCGTGCCGCGCTGGCTTGAAACGCTCCGAAAGGCTGTGGACCCGGCTGGCCCCCTTGGGGCGGTCCTTTCGCCGTCTGATGTCTATAAGGAGCGAGCGGGGCTTCCGATTACGAGCCCGCACCGCCAGCGCGTGGCGCTTGAAGCGCCCGGACACGCCCAGGAGGCGGTAGCCGTTGCTCCTGCCCGATTCGTAGCCGCTGCCGACGCCGTAGACGTGCCGAGCGACCGCGTGCGCCAGGTGTCCGCTTTCGTGGAAGAAGTTTGGGCTCCCGAGTACGCCAAGACGGATTCGACCGATATGCTGGAGATTCTGCGCGCGTCCGAAACGCTGGTCGGCTGGAACGTGACGCAGCGGCTGGCCGCGTCGGCCAAAGCGCGTATGACCGCGGAGCAGTACGCCGAGGTTTTGCAGACGGCGCAGATTCAGGCGTCGGATGCCATCTACGACCAATACTTCGAGACGATTGTAGGCAACGACCCCATTGAGATAGATGGGAAGATTTTTACGGGCGGCACGCGCATCGGTAGTCGCAATCATTACCGTGAAGCGACGAAGGACTACATACACTGGGACGCTGGCTACATGGCCGAGCGCCAGAAAGCGCAAGCGGATTACGCCACTCGACCAGCAAGAAATGTGCGTGCGAATCTTGAGGCGACTGCTGGACGCGTACTGCCGATGCGAACAGTGCTGAACAACCCGCGCTTTAATAAGCGAGTGCATTCGTAGTGGCAAAGGCGCATTTTTGCGAATGTTGCGCGACTCCGCACCGCTGCGGTTCCAGCATTTGCATTTGCCGCTGTAAGTTGCCGAAGCAGCGCGACAAGCGAGCGTACAAGATTCGCGCGGAGTTCCTTAAGTGAGCGGCGGCCAACCATTCGGACCTGATGCGAGTGACCTCGGACCTGGTGGTCGCGCCGGTTTTTGGATGGGCGGGAGTCCCGAGGACCCGCCAGCCGCACAAGTAACGCGTACCGGCCCCGAGAACAAGTTAATCGCCTGGGCACGGCGCGTCAACGGTACATTGAAGCGGGAGCGTCAAGACGTTACCGAGCGTATGCGCCGTAACACGAATATGGCGCGCGGTTCTACGCCCTGGTGGAAGAATCGCCCCAAATGGAAAATCGGGACGAACCTCAATTACGCCGCTACGGTTCCGCTGACGTGGACCGCCATTCTCGTAGATGCCAAGCCGTCCGTATCGTATAGCGCACTCGACCGAACGAAGCAGCGCCGTGCCGACATCGCCACCGCCGCGTGGAACCAGGCGTATGTAGACGGCAAGTGGGACGGCCAGGTGAAGCGCGCGGTGCTGACGGCTCGTGTGCAGTCAAAAGCGTATCTGCGCCTGACGTACGATTCGCTCGCGCATGGTGGGCGCGGGCGCCCGAAACTCTCCGTCGTGCTGGGCGAGCAGGTCTACATGGACCGCAACGCTACGGGCATTGACGACGCGGAAATCGTTATGTACGAATACCGCGAATCGTACGGGTCGCTCTGCGAGCGGTTCGAGGGATTGCGCTACAAGCTCTCGCGCAAGTACGACCGCCCTCGTTCGGAACAGGACGGCGAGAACCAAGACGTGCTTTCTCCGACTGCGGCATACAAGATGCCCGATAGCGCAGGAGGGCAGACGTATTACACTCCGGCGTATGCTGCATCGTCTAATCCGCCGGATTCGGCGTCTGGCTCGTCGGGGATTCTGGTTCGCGAGTATTGGACTCGACCGCATAAGACGACCAAGGTCAAGGGAATCCAGTTCCTCGAAAACGGGGAAATCGCGACGAAGCCCAAGATGTTCAAAGCGGCTGACCCGGATGATGACGAACCGTTGCGGCGTATTATCACCGAAGGCGGAGTCATTTACGAGTTGCCCGAGTCGCTCGTGAACTCGATGTACGACTGGGAAGGCGGAATCAAGATTACGTCGGACCAGCCTGCGCTCCAGGTAATAACGCATAAGGTCCGGCGGCCGCTGTATCCCGAAGGGCGCTTCGTCGTCGTTGTGGACGAGGACATAGAAGCAGACGACCGGATGAATCCGCTTGGGTACTTTCCGTTCGCAGAGGTGAACGCGAATGCGGACCCGGCGGGCGGGCAGTTCGGGCTCTCGGACGTTGACCTGATTGCTGCTCCGTTCGAGCAGTTGGTGCGATTCGTGTCGCTTGTATTCGATACGGGCAACCTTGCGGGCAATCCCATTTGGCGTGTTTGGGACGGCGAGGAATTGACCGACGACGACATCACGAATGCGCCTGCGTCCATTCAGCGCGAGAGCATCAACAGCCTGAAGTACAGCAAGCGCGAGAAGGGCATCGACCTTCCGAATTACGTTCCGCAGCACATCAAGTTCCTGGAATCACAGATTGACAAGCTCTCGGGTCTGTCCGATATGATGACGGGGAAGATGCCGCCCAAGGCACAGATTTCGACCGAGACGATGACGCTCGGGCAGGAAGCGTCTGGAGTGCGGTTCCGCGATGCGCTGGCGGATTTGTCGCGTTGTATGCAGACGCTTGGGCAACAGTTCTTGGAGTTGGCGTCGCGGTTCTACACGTCGCCCGTTATCGTGCAAATCAAGAACGATGCGGGTGTGCCTGAGCCGACCCCGATGCTCGGGGCGTATCTGACCGACCCATTCGTCGTTGAGGCGAAGGCTGGTTCGCGGCAGCCGTCTGGTCCGAGTGCGCGTTTGACGACGTTACTGAATCTGAAGAATGCGGGGATTCCTATGCCGTTGCAGGCGGTGTACGACTTAGCCGAGGAGATTGGAGCGATTCCTTCATCGACGGCAATGATGCGCGAGGTCGAGACGCTGAAGCGCGACCCAACGCAGTTGTGGAAGTTGCTCGGGCTCGGGCAACCAGGCCAGCAATCGAAGAAACCCGGTTCCCAACGGAACAAGAAGTCGGCGGCAGCGGCTTGACGTTTCAGGTTGGAGACTCCGTATGCGAGACGTGGCGCGATACAAACTTCGAGCGCGACGGGAAGTTGAAGCCGCAGGTAGTTTTTCAGGTCCAGGAAGTACGCGAGAACGGAGTCGTTACTATGACTGCTTCAGATTCATCTCAGGTTTTAACGAGCCGGGTTGAGGGGCTGCGTCCAGCGTGACCGGGGCATTCACGAGTTGGCAGGTAACGCGGGCATGCGGCGAGTGCGGGGCCGAGTTTCGGACGAATAATCGCGCAAAGGCGTATTGCGGTCCGAAGTGCTCTGTTGAGGCAGCGACGCGCTTGAAGCTGGAGCGGCACGCGCGAGCCCGCCTCGAACGGTTGCAAGCGACCTAGCGGTGGTGTATAAGCAGGCTGTGATGTTCTGGCCGAGAGAGGTCTAGTGGCCGGGTTACCACCTGGCATGCCCGGGCCCGGGGCTGGCGGTATGCCGCCTCCGAGGCCTCCAACGGGACCCATGCCTGGAATGCCTGGCCCACAAATGCCACCTCCGGCGGCTCCGCCACCTCCGGGTGCAATGCCGCCTTCGGCGCCCCCGCCGCCAACAGGGGGACTTGGGCCAGCATCACCCTTAATTGCGCAGTTGACCGACCTGTCCGCGTCGATGGGTCCCGGCTGGCAGGCAATCGACATGGCTGTTCGAGCGCTCAAGGTAGCGCTCCAGTCTCAGGATTTGCAGAAAAGCATGGCCGTGGTCGCGGCTCTTTCGGAGATGCGGGACAACCTTTCGCAAATCGTCTCGGCCTACACGACCGGAACGGCTGGAGCGTCCAAGTCTCCCAAGCCGGAGAAGGCGCCGAGCGAAATCAGCCAAGGCGAGCCGCCTAGCTCAGATGCCGACGCGGCTCCGTCGCAGGGATTGGATTCGGAACTCACATGATTTCCTTGCGCTAGACGTAAGGGAAACGGCGTGCGCTTCGTTTGCCTCGCCGTTCAGCCCCGAAGGGGGCAAAGGAACCAAAGAACATGCGCGGACGAAAGCATAAGGGTGGACTCAAGTCGCACCTAAAGGGATTCAAGAAGCACAAAAAGGGTGGACGCAAGGGTCGCCGTAAGGGCTAAAGGTCCACGGGCTCTCCAGGGGGACTAACGAACCGCTGGGGGGCCCATTTCGTTTGGAGGCAGGATTGGATAACGAGGCAGTTTTCGGAGCGTGTATCGTCGCGGCCGCATCAGCCGTTGGGTTGAATAAGGCCGCTTCGGACGCGCAAATTGATTCCGTGATGGAGTTGGCGCAGCGTCTGTACGATGCAGCGCCCAAGTTTCTCGCTCATTCGAGCAAGCGGTAGCGTATGGCGAAAGAGAATGAGGGCATGCCTTCCGTTCGGGAGCATGCACAAAAGTTGCATGATGCGATGGTGGACAGGGGCGCGATAGCGCCTGACTCGTCCACGGCTGCGCTTGCCGGCGCGATTCCTACTTGGTCAAAGGGCACCGTGGCGCTCGATGAGAGCACCGGGCGTCCAGTTGGCGTTCAGCAAGAACTGCCTGCGTTTACGGACGGCGGGGTTGCAGCACCCTCAGAGGCTGCGGCTCCGGACGGGGCTGTGCAGGCTCCCGTCGCGTCGGCCCCAATCCCCGCCGCGAGTGCGGAGCCAGCCGCTCCCTCTGGGAAAACGGCTGAGGAAATCCTTGCCGAGCACAACGCGCGCCTTGCTGCTGCGGCTGCTCCGACAAACGGCCACGCGGCTGTTGCCGAGACTCCCGCTGCCGCGGCTGGCGCGACTGCTGCCGATGAAGCAGCGCAGGCGGTTGTGGATGCCTGGGCCGATGCCGAGGAGTTCGAGTTCGAGGACCAGGACCTAGGGACCAAGATTCCGATGCGTGTGCCGAAGCAGTTCGCGCAATCGGTCAAGCGCGGGTACGGCAAGATGGCCGCATACGACCGCGCTCGCTCCTATTTGGCCAACGCCGACCCAGCGCTGCGCCCGCTCATCGAGAGCGGTCAGTTGAACCAGTTCCTGCCGCTCATCCAGGCGGCTTTGGGCGACTCCGAGTTCGGGGATTTCGTCGTCAAGGGATACCAGCGGCGCCAGCAGGGGCTCCCGCTCATCGAGCAGGCGCGGCAAGAAGCCGCAGCGGCCGGAGCGACCCCGCAGTACGCGCAGCAGCCGTATCAGGCTCCAGTCATTGACGAAGCGGCGCTTGCCGCTGCCGACCCGTACCTCGCCGAGCAGATGCGTCCCGTGCTCTCGACCATGCAGGCGTTGCAGCAGCGCGTGGATTCCTACGAGCAACAGCGCGCGACGGAAGTCCAGCGCCAGCAGCAGACCGCTGCGCAGCAGCAGGCCGAGAGCACGCGCATCAACACCGAAGTAGCCCAAGCGCATCGCGACCTCTCGCAGATGTTCCCCGGTGCCGTCCATCTGGAGCAAGGCGCTCGGGACCCGTATCTGGAGCGCGCTATCTCTTATGCTCGCGAGGCTGGGTACGTTCAGCGCTACGGCATCGCCGCGGGTATCGTATTCGGCGGGCAGCAGATTGCCGCATTCGAGGCTGAACGCGCTCAAGCCACCGCTTCTCCTGCCGCCGCAGCAATGAACCAAGCAGACAACGCGCGGTTGACCGAACTAGCGCGCCAAGAGGCTGCCCGTTCTTCGCAGTCCGTTGGCGGTGGAGCGCCTGCGCAAGCACCGCCTACTGCTCCGCCCGTGCGCCCCTCAACGCAGGGCGCAGACGGAAAGCGTAAGCCAGCCGACCAGTACATGCAAGAGATGCAGCGCTACCTGTACGCGACGCGAGCGCTCCAGAACGCCTGACCTCTTGCGCGCCTGCTCCTGGTGGTGTATAAACCCCGTGTCGGCCCCTTCTGGAGGAATCCAGACTCAGCCGTAACCCAGAAAAGAACTCGACCGGATTGACCTGACGCGAGAGCCGCGCCGCTCCAATCGGAGCCCTCGGCCACAACCGCGACAGCCCCAAGACCGTAGAGACGCACAGCGTTTCCGATTTTGGAGAACCGTACATGCCAGCCAATTTAGGCGGTTTTGACCAGGACAGCGCGATTCTCGCGGAGTCCTTCGCTCCATACGTCTCCGACGCGGTTTTCCAAGGGAACCGAGTCGTGCGCGTTATGTGGGACAACGCTCAGAAGCACGACGAAGGTCGTTGGCTCGCGTTTCCCATCCTGAGCAACAAGAACGATACGGCCGAATCATTCGGCCAGTACGATACCCTCTCCAGCGGTCCGCAGTCGCTCTACAGCGTTGCGTCGATGCCCTGGTCCTGGTATCAAGCAGCCGTGTCTCTCGACTACATCACCGTCCGCCTCGTTCGGGGACCGAACATGCGCGTGGACAATCTGACGGTGCAGGTCGAGACGGCCATCGGCTCGCTCACAGACCTTCTCGGGCAGGACACCTGCTCGACCACCAAGGGTCGCTCAACGCAGCGAGGCAACCCGCTTGTCGGGATTCCCGAAGCGTGCGACAACGGGCAACTCTACAACGTCTACGCCAACATCGCGCGGTTGGGGACCAACTCGTTCGCGAACTGGCAAGGCAACGTCATCTCGTTCTCGACCGGCAACCTCGGTACGGCGACGAACGACCTTCCTCGTTCGCAGGTCCTGCGTGAGTACGCCGCCTGCACGGTTGGCGATGCTGCTCCGACCCATGTGTTCGGACACCAGCAAATCGTCGCGTCGTACATGTTCTCGATGGACGCTCAAGTCCGCGTGTCGCCTGGCGATAGCGCAAACCCGTATCTCGGGAACCCGCACACGCTCGGAGCGCAGTGGATTGGCGATACGCACTTCGACACCATCGCGAACGGCAACAATGTCGGTTACGACATGTACTTCGTCAACGGAAACCACACGAAGTTCCGCTACTTCGGCGAAAAGGGCTTCGATTTCGTGCCGTGGATTGACACGCCGAACGTGCTGGAGAAAACCTGCCGGTACGTTATCGGTCTGGCTTGCGCGTCCGACAATCCCCGTCTCAACGGGTTCATCGGTCCTTGTAACGACCTGGCGAATCTCTAGGGCTTAGGAGAGAATAGACTATGAAACGAGGACGACCCGGGAGCCCGAAGGTTCGCACGGGAACCGCTGTAGGCCCCGATTATCCCGCCGACCTCTATCGTAACCCGTTCGCGGGTGGCGAGGACTACGAGACGGGAGACGACGACACCAAGACGCTGTACTCGCCGTCGAATACTCCAGACGGAGTAGGCGTGCCGTTGCACAAGAATTACGACGAGTATTGGGAGGGCAAGTAGATGCTTAAGCGTCTCTATAACTGGACCTCCGGCTCGCTTTCCGGCGTCAACACGGGCATCTTGCAGGGCGGCGCGGGCGTGCAAACCGCTGGCGTCACCTCCAACCCCGGTATTTCCGGTCCTCGTATCGAGGAAAAGGACATCGAGGTTCTGGACGTAACGGCGCCGTCACAAATCGGCGCGTCCGGCACGGTTCTCGGAACTCCTGCTGCATCCGGCAAGTATCTCGTTCTCTCGCCTCTCACGAGTTCGTTTGGTGCTCGTTGGAAGCTCCAGGGGCCGACTCCGCAACAGCGCATCCCGTACACAACGGGCGGCGTAGTCGTGACTTCGGTGGACCCGCAATCGAGCACGAACAACACGATGGGATTCGCCACCGGGACCGTAGCTGGAAACGAAGCGGCAAGCGGTGCGAAGGCCGTCGTTCGAGTCGAAGGACCCGTCCAGGCATTCGTGGAGTCGCTGGTTGGCGGTTCTGCCATCTCGGCCGGTATGTTCCTGGCGGCTGACGGCGCAGGCAATCTGACGTACGCTGGTGCTTCGCCGAATGCTGGCTCCGTAGTCGGCATCTACACCGGACCGCTCATGGCGTCCAGCGTGTCGATTCCGGTCCTGAGCAACGTGTACTTGGGGAACTTCTAGCGTATGAATCAAAGCATGTCCCCACCGCCTCAGCACCAGCCCAAGAGTGACGCAGGGCGCAACGCCGCTCTGCGTACCTTCTTGGACTTGCAGAGCAACCCACTCGGAACGCAGAAGGGCGAGAACTTCGGGGTGCCGTCGAATTACGTCATCCCGCCTGCTCGCATCTATGTTCGGAACTGGTCGCGCACGCATCAGTACAAGTATGTGTGGATTCCCGTTTCGTTCCGGCGTGGTGCGGAGGATGCGCTGCGCGAGGACAAGGAACTCGCGAAGATTTACAACGTCGATACCATCTACAACCGCATCATTCGGGACGGGCAGGACTTCACGCGGTACAAGAACGACCTGCACCCTGTTGCGCTTCAGTTCTTAGTCGGTGGGCAGAAGGTCATCATTCCGCCGGCCAAGGACGCCGACTCGGAGCCGCCCAAGGTCGAAGTGCCCGAGGGTTCTTGGGACTTGTTCTTGGGCAACTACGACCGCATGCGTGCGGTAGACGTTCACTCGGGCGAGCCGAACCGAACGGTCATTATGGACGAGCAGTCTCGCCTGTCGTTCTCGTGGCGGAACCGGCACAATCCGGTGATGCGCTACACGGACGATGGCGTCGAAACGACCATCAAGAACGAGTTCGGGTTCATTGAGTTCATTCGTGAGCCGATTCGTGCTTCTGCCGAGGTCATGGATAAGGACTTCCTGACCGCGATGGAGCTTGTGGAAGTCTGATGTCACGACGCGGGAAAAGCGATAGGCCGATTCACGAGGTCGAGTTCGTTCCCGACGAGCGCCCCATTGGCGCGCTGCGTTATGCCGACCCATCGACGGCGGAGTTCCCGCGGCACATTCACACGTTCAACGAGCCGTACTCGCCTCGGTCCAAGGGAGCGAACGAGGGCATCCGGTCGATGACTGGGGGCATGGTTCCGTGGCACGACCGGCACAACGTAGACGAGATTTCGTACATGCCTGGGAAGGAGCGCAAGTCTGACGGCCTGTGGGCTGCGATGGCGCGCAAGAAGGGCACTCTAGGGGAGAGCGATTAGATGGCATCCACGGTAATCAACGTAGCGAATCCTATCGCGACGCCCACTTCGGCGCAGTTGTGTCAAATAGCCGATAACATCGCCTCCTCGATTTTCACCTCGTGCTTGAATGGTGCGCAGTACCTTGACGTGTACGATGCGATTGCCGACCTGGCTGCGGCGATTCGATGCTTGGCCCAGTCTGGCATCACGGTGAACAACGGTACGGCCAGTTCGGTTGGAAGCGTAAACGTACGGAACGCGTACGCGCTCGGTGCGAATGCGACCATTCCCACGAGCATCAACACGAGCGCGGTGTAGTATGAAGGCAAAGCGTAAGAAGGGCAAGATGGCCTCGAAGTTCGTTGCAGCGATTACCGAGTCATCGGCGCGCATGAAGCGTGGAACGAAGCGAGGGCGTAAGCGCGCCTCGAAGCGGTAGCGCATGGCTGCGAAGAAGCACAAGTACCGCTCGTATGGCAGCCTCTCCGGCGGCGAAAAGTTCGCGGAGAGCTATCGTAACTCGCAAGAGACGGGGCTGTCGATGGACGCTCCGAAGAAGTCGAAGAAGGCTGCCAAGAAGCCAATGAAGCGCGCCGAAAAGCGTTCTCCTAAGCGGATTCGCAAGGGTTAGCGCATGGCGAAGCCAACGAAAGAGCATTCCGACGCCTACTTCTCTGGCTACAGGGAAGGGCGGCGAGGCGAAGCTAAAAAAGGCCGCGTCAGTAATGACGAGTACGCTGGCTTCAAGCGCGGTTACGCGGATGCTGGTTGGGGTCCCGGGAATCAGCCCGCTAGCTCTAAGACCACTAAGAAGTCCGCTAAGAAGGGCGCAAAGAAGCCCATCAAGCGTTCCGAAAGGCGCAGTCCGAAGCGCTCGCAGAAGCGGTGAACTGTGCCTTGGGCCAGCGCTGCCAAGTCGCTTAACGCCGTACGCGGCTGCTTTGGCGCGTCTAAGGGCGACCCAAAGAAGAAGGCCAAGTGTCGCAAGATGGCTCACGAGGCGCGTCTTTGGCGTGGAAAAGGTAAGGCCAAAAAAGGCCGCCGCATGGCCCGTCGCTCGAAGCGAATGGTGAAGCGCTGATGGCTGTGGCAACCCCCAGCGCTCCTGTCGGCTACAACGGCTTGCAGTTTGTCCAGGCCGTGCGTGACTACACGAACGAGCCAACGCTTCCGCCCGACCAAACGGTTCTGAACTTTGGAAACAAAGGGCTGGAAGAAGTCGAGCGGCGCGTGGGCGGCATCTTTACCGTCAAGTCGTTCCCGACCGTTACGAATCAGCCGACGCTGCAACTCTCGAACGATATTCAGTACATCGAGTCGGCTAATTTCTCGATGGCAAATGCAAGCTCGCAGAGCAACGGAAGCGCTTCTCCGTTTGCGCAGGGCGCACTCGTTACGCCGATGATGCAGTTGACCCAGGCGCAGTTCATGGACGGCGCTGCGGGATTCCCTGCGGTTGGGTTCGGTCCGCCTCAAGCCTACTTCATCTACCGGGACGAGGGGCTTGCGCCGTCTACGCCGCTGGATGCTCCTCCGGCTCCGTCCCTATCGCTCGTCTCGGACACGGGGCTGTTCCTGGTCTGGAACGAGGGGAACTGGAATCAGACGTACTGGTTTGCCAACTTCGCGCTCCAGACGGTTGAGGTCGTGGTGACGTTGCTGGACACGCAGGGGCAGACCACTCCTTCGCTCGTATCGGACATCGTGCTGCAGTCGGCAACGGCGGTTCTGGTGCAGTCACCGGCAGCGGTTGGCGACGCGACTAGCTGGAATGTGTTCGCTGGAAATAAGGGAGGCCCGTACTATCTCCAGAACCCGGCGCCTTTGGCGCTCGGAACGCCGTTTACGATTCCTCCGCCGTTTGCCATCTCAGCGACGAATCCGCCGACCGTGAACACGACGGGCGGGCAGCAGGGTGGCGGTACGCTGTGGATGCAGTTGTACCCCGCGGCGCAAAACGGGCAGGTGAATGCGTACTGCCGGATGCGTCCGCTTCTGTGGGCTGATGCGACCGACGCATCGTACACGAACCTGGACACGGCGATTCAAGAGTGCGTCGTGCTGTTTGCGGTCATGCGCACGCTGGCGAATCGGTCGCGTGCGGCGGAGATTCCGCCCTGGCGGCAAGAGTTCGAGCAGATGGTCGAATCGGTCAAGTCGTCTGTGAAGTCTCGGACATTCCCGCGGAGCGGTCAGGTACGTGACACGTACAACCTGAATTACCCGAGCAGCCCATTCTGGTTGAACCGCTGATGCCGACTCTTACGCGCCTTGGCGCGCTCCAGACTGGCACGACGCAGTCGCAGGAGTTCGGCATTTATGGCTTCCGCGGCGGGCTCAATGTGAAGTCGTTGCCGCAAGCGCTCCCCGACAGCGACCTGGCGATTGCCCAAGATGGCTACCTGACCTCGGATGGCGGGTTCCAGATGCGGAATGGCATGACGCCGTTCGGCGTCCCGTTCCCGACAACGGAGCCAGTCTACCTTGCGCGCTTCTATCAGGGCGTTCTCAACGGCGCCGCCGTCAGCCCGCAAACGACGCAACTCATCGCGCTCCACAAGGACCAGTTATTCGTCGTAACGCCGACCTCGAACGACCTCATTGGCTTAGTCGGCTCTGGCGTCCTGAATCCGCCGTGCTTTGCGCGTATCCAGAATCCGAACGACCCGAACTTTACAAGCGGGCTGACGGACTGCCTAGTCATTTGCAACGGGAATGGCATCCCTCGCATCTACGACGGAACGAACTTGTACGCTCCGGCTGGCTGGCACAATGCACGCGGCGCTAACTGGTGCGCTGTCGTGAACGGAATCTTGTGGTTCGGTGGCATCGCGACCGCCCCGAATCAGGTTTTTGGTACTGGTGACGGCATCATCGAGTCGATGGAGACGCTTCCGGCGTACCGGAACTTCGTCTACTCGTCTCCCGTCATGGGTCTGGCTGCGAGCGGCACGGGAGCACAAGCAGCGCTCATCGTTGGGCTCAACGACGGGTTTGCCATCCTTTCCGGAACGGGCCCATCGAATTTTTACCAGCAGGAAACGCCGTTTGCCGATGCGGCTGTGGCCGGGCGAGCAATGATTTCCTGGAATGGGCAAGTGTTCGTTCTCGGGCACAGTGCCGTGTACGCTTTCGGGCTCGGGCAGATTCCCACGCCTATCTCCGAAAAGGTGGAGCCGTGGATTCTGAATCGGGTAACAACCTCCATCCCGACCTACCCGGGCTTCCCCCTGGCGTTCAACCGAGCGTTTTCGTGGATGGAGGTTTACAACAACCGCCTGCATCTCGGCTATGCTTCCCAAACGGCGCAGCCTGATACGATTCTCGTATTCGACTTGGCGATTGGCGGCTGGACCGTGCTGCGCCCGACTCCGGGGATTGCGTCGATGTGCTTACTCGATGCACCAACGGACCCGGACCCGTACACGGCGATGGTGGGCGGCACGAATGGCCGGGTCTATACCTGGGACGTTGAGCCGATTGCGAACCAGCCAGCGCTTGACGATACGACTCCGATTCTTGCCCAGTTCCAGACCAAGTTCTACAAGATTGGCGCACCCGGAACGAATAAGGCGATGGAGCGCGCGTATCCCGAGTTCTTCATATCGGGAGAGTTCCTGGCGAATTGGGTGATGCTCGTCAACTACGGGTCGGTGTCTACCGTCACGACGCCACTGGATTTGCCGTACGAGAGCTTCTTCGGCATCTGGGACGTATCGGCGTGGGACAACGCCGATTGGGCGAATGAGAGCGGTCCGCAGTTCTTGGCGTTTGCCGCTCCGACGACGCGTATCGACTACCCCGGGACGCAGGCGGAGTCGTTTTCGTTTGGGGTGCAGATGACGCAGGCTCTTGCGCCGTGGATATTTGCCGGGATGAGTCTCGTTATGCACCAGAGAGGAAGAACGTAAATGGCTGTATCCGTTCCGTTTACGTTTACTCCCGACACGACGATTCTCTCGTCGCAGGTGAACGCGAACTTTGCCGCGCTGGCGCAGGGCATCGGAACCATCGACCACTCGGACGTTGGCCCGCTCGGGTTCTATGCCTCGCAGATTATCCCGATTGACTCGACGACAGCGACGTTTGGCGGCACGCTGCCGTACTCGTTCGTTCACGACGTATCGGTCATCTCGAATATCACGGCGTCTGGAGCGGTCATGGTCGGTCCGTCGCTTGGGACCCAGACGGTCATTCGGCAGAACCAGGCGCAGATTCAGGGACCGGTGCAGGCGATTAAGTTGGGCGGCATCAGTCTTGGAACACTCGCTCCTAATCTGACGGCTGCTGGAGCGGATGTCGGCACGGCGGTTCATGCTGTTGGCGGCAAGGCCCAAATCTCGATTCCGAGTGGCGTCAACACGGGTTCGGCTACGATTGTGTTGTCGGGAGATGCGGTGTTTACGCTGGAGCCGACGGTCGAGGCAACGTGGGTCGGCAAGCCGTCCGTTCCGGGTTGGACGGGTGGCGCGGGGCTGTACGTCAACACGCAGATTTCAACCCCATACAGCGTCATCCAGTTGGACGCGTTCTCGTTGACGGGTCCGAACTCGGTTTCGACTTCGCTGCTCAACGTCTTTTGGCGCGCGACAGGAGTATAAGTTATGGCTACACCGACAGTTCCAAACATCTTCGTTCCCGATACGCTGGCTGATGCGGACCTCGTAAACGAGAACTTCGCCTTCGTTCTGGCTCAGACGCAGGGCGGGCTGAATGCCTTCAATGTCCAGAACTATGGAACCGATGTCGGGGGCGGGAACGACGATACCCAGGCCGTCCAAGACTGCACCGAAGCCGCGATGGCGAGCGGACAAGGGAACGCGATATATTTCCCGACTCCTCGGAGCGGGCAGTACAACGTCGTCCAGCCGTCAGGGCAGACGGGCGCAATTATTATCGACACGCCGAACCTCCTAACGTTTTTTGGGGATGGGCAATCGTCAGTCGTATCAGCGGCTGGCGATTACGACGTGTTCCGCGTTCCGCCGGGCGCGTCTCACGGCACGGGCATGACGTGGATGAACATGCAAATCATTTGTGCGACGGGAAACCGGAAGCCCAATGTGTCGATTGCTGGCTCGGCCATCAACATCGGTGGTCCGCAGGGAACGTACGGCGCGAACGTTCCGGTGGTCGGCGTAACCGATACGCGGTTCTACAACATTACGACGCAAGGCGTTGGAATCGGCCTAAAGCTGTTCGCTGGCGGTGGGCGCAACGTCATGTACGGCTGCAAGTTCGCAGGCGATTATCTCGGCATCTTGGAGTACGGGCACGGACTGAAGGGCCTGGGGAACACCATCAACGGCGGAACCTACGGGCTCGTTTCCGATGGCGGCGCCGACCCGAAGATGTTCGAGACGCCGTTCTTTGGGTGTATGTCGATTCTGTCGATGAACTCAAGCGGCTCGTACAAGGGCGGCACGTTCTACATGTTCGACCCGGAGGCGAACTTTGGGCCTCCGCCTGCAACGCAGTTCACTTTCGCTCAAGGAACGTACACGCTCACGCTGACGGCGTTGACCGGGCAGACGCATACCTACACGATTACGGGGAACGCAGTGGTATGCTCCGAAACGACGGGAACTTCGGCGGCGAATCAGGCGACTTTGGACGCCGCAGCCATCACGACCTACTTCAACACGCTGTCGAACTTCATCAGCAACCCCGGAGATTACCAGGCCGTCACGGCTACGGCGAATAGCAACGTCGTAACCATTACGGCGACGGAGCCGGGCCAAGGCGGAAACAAACTCAAGACCTCGGCAACGAGCGGGACCGGATTTACGCTGACGGCGAATCAGGCGCAACTTTCCGGTGGCACGGATAACGGACTGTGGCCTGGCGATGCGACTGACTACATCGGTGCGCTGGCAAACGCTTCGGGCATGACAACTGGCTGCGGGTCGGCCTACTTCGGTGGCGACCACGCGCAGTTGAACCTGGAGCAGGCATGGTTCGAGGGCGGGACCATCATCGGTGATACCTCGACCACTGGTCCCGGGTTCGTAGACATCGTAGGCGGGAACTTGGGCGGTTCGGCCAAGGGCAAATCCCAGGCGACGAACTACACGATCGATATTCGGAACACGGGCCTCTGTCGCATTATCAGCGGCGGACTTCACCAAGGCGGTGGAGTCGCGACTCCGATGGTTCACATTCCGACGAGTGCTTTCGTTCGGAACTCCATCCACATTAACGATAACGACGTTACCGTGGGCAACGGGAACTACTTCATCCAGGCGGATGACGCTTCAGCCACCGTAACCGTCTGCGACAACGACATAGCGATGAAGAACGGAACCGTTGCGGCTGGCGGGCAGATTCAGAACGGGAACACGCTGGCGACTTCGGGCCTCGGGCCAACGTGGGTCGTGCGCAACAACGCGGGGTACAACCCGACCGGCATCTGCATCGGTATCAGCACAGCATCTTGGGGCGGAGTAACCCAAACGGTCCAGAACACCTTCGGGTTCGACGGGTTCTTCGTTCACAGTGGTGGCACCAGCGTTAATCTCGGAATCGTGAACAACGTATCGGGAGGAACGAACGGGCTTGTTGCCAGCAATAATACGATACGTTGCCCAGCAGGCGGCACGGTCGTATACTCCTACGTTGTCAAGCCCACCAGCGTGCAGTTCTTTGCGGAGTAAAGCATGAAGAAACTACTTGCGCCAATCGGCCTAGCCTTCTCGCTCATAGCGGGATGCGTTGGCCTGCTCGGGCAGAGCACGGCGGTCAACCAAGTCGGTGCTCCAACGAATACGATTGGAGCGCCTGCGGATATCAACGTCCCCTTGAGCGGACAGAACTCGTGCTCGATTACGACGAATACGGCTGGGTCGTTTTCGGCTCAACCGCGTACTTCAAACGACCAGAGCAACTGGACGAATGTCGGCTCGGCAATTTCCACGAGCACGACGACGACGGTTGCCATCAACTCGTCCACGCAGGCCATTGGGTTTTTCCAGTTGCACATCACCGCCGTAACGGGTCCGCTGACGTACACGATTGTCTGCAACCTCTCGGGAGGCGGAAGCGGCGGTGGCGCTGGCGGAACGGTTGTCGTGTCGTCTTTGCCACCTGTCGTCATCTCATCACTGCCGCCTATCGTCACTTCGCAAGCGACCTGCCCCGGCGCTCCGAATGCGCCGTGCACGCAAATCACCGGAATCGTAACGGTTAATACGGCTCCGCCGTACGTTGCTCCGACCTGTCCCGGCGCTCCGAGCGCTCCGTGCGTTCAGGTGACTGGAACCGTTCCGGTGTCTGGAGCGTTTCCGACGCCGATTCCGTTCCCTTCTCCGTATCCGACCGCTCCCGCGGGGCAAGGCGGCGGGTTGTGGGTCAACGACGGGGGAACGACGGCGACGACTCTCACCTCGTCATCTGCAACGGCTTGCACAAACATCATCGCTGCCCCGACAACTCTCTTTTCGATTGGTAACGCCGGGCCAGCGCAGATCGTATTCATGCAGTTTTACAACGATGCAGCGGCAACGTGCGCTGCCGCGACACTCGTCTGGGGCGATGGGACGACAGTCGTCATGGGGGCAGGGCAGGTCATTACGTTACGCTATCCACTCTCGGCTGGTCTGGCGTATAAAATAAACTCGGCGCTGACGAGTAACGTCGTGGTGGTGACGAAGTGATGAAACGCCTGTTGCTTTTCGCGGTGCTCCTGTTGTCGCTGCCGAGAGTCGCGTTTGCGGCGAACGCAGTGGCGTGCGGAAACGGCCCGTGCGTGGTGCATCCGCCTGTGGCCATTCAACAAACAGTCATATTTGCAGCTACGGCCTCAGTTACCGGAACACTAACGCAAACGGCTGGGACTGGAGCGGACCACGTTATCATTTGCTTGGCGGCAGATGTCAATCATACAACGGTAACTCCGACGGGGTACACGCAATTAGGGCAGCAACTGTCCAGCGGTTCCTTACAACAGATTACGGTGTACTACCGGAGTCCTCCGACGGGCAACTCATCTGACAACTGCGTCTTTTCCGACGGTAGCGCATCAGCAAAAAGCCTGATGATGTTCGAGTTGGTAAATGCGGGAACTCCCGCAGGGTTTGCTGGGTCTGGGCCAGCCTCCGCGAACACCCTGACGACCTCTGGGGTGGCCGCGTTAGCCAGCGATATGCTTATCGCTGTGTTCGTTCCGAACGGAGCCATTGGTCCTACAAACGCTTCTCCTGGGTGGGCTCCGGCGACTCTTTTGAGCGGAGCTACAAGCAGCGTAATGACGACGTTGGTTTACCCAGCACCGTTGGCTGCAACGTATACGGCAAGCGCGAATCTCGCCGCCGCCGTTGTCCAAGCGATTTGTATCTTTCGTGTCCCTTCGTATGGGTTCTAATGCTGCCAGCGCCTCCTGCCTACGTAGCGTACCAGGCGCCGCTTCCTATCGACCACATCGTGGTCATCGAACAAGAGGGTCGGTCGCTGAATAACCTGTTCGCTGACTGCGCTCCGGCAGGTGTTCAGAACCTCACCAAGACGGGGCAGAATCACACAGGCGGGGCCGTGACGGTCGTTGCCGGGTCGCTCGTCGCGCTCGGGAATCCGCAGCACACGTACACGCAGCAACTCGTCGCGGATAACTGCACCGGAACGTCGTGCCCCATGAACGGGTATGACCTACTCACCGTGACGGGCGGAACGGGAAATACTGCGTACTCGTACATTCCCGCATCGCAGGTCAACGCCTCACCGAACGGCTACTGCACGCTCGCGCACACCTATGCAACGAGTGATGCGACGTATGCTCCCGGCAAGGTATCGGTGTGGCCGTCGTTCCTCTACACGATCGCCGGGCAGACCGGCGGATATGTTTCGCCGTTTGACGCTTTCGCGAACAACCATCTCGGCGACCTTACCAACGTCGGCTGTTACGCTGTGGGCGGCACGACGGTCGGGTACGTTGCGATGACGCCCGGATTCCCCGGGGCCGAGGTGAACGGAGCGTACCCGTGCCTCGTTATCTCTACCATCTTTTCGTCGCTTGATACCGCAGGCGTGCCCTGGAAATATTACTGCAACCTCAAAACGAATCGAGCGTGCGCCCCAGCGGCTATCAGCAGCATCTTCAACGGCAGCGAATACGCCGCGAACGTCATTACGCCGGAAACGCAAGTGCTCACCGACTGCGGAACGACAAACCAGGCTGCCGTGACGTTCGTGACCCCGAACGATACGACCGTGGCAGGGCAAGACGACAGCGACGATGCTTTCGAGCAGGGCTCGCCGTCGTGCTCCGGCGGATGCCCCGGCCCGAATTGGGTGTCATCCGTCATCAACGCCTGCGGCCCGGGAAAGAAGTATTGGGGTAGTGAGGTCATCATTCTGCTCTGGGTCAATGGTGGGAACTGGTATGACAACCAGCCGCCGCCGTTCGCTCCGAACCCAAATGGCCCGACGCCGAACCCCCTGGAGTACGGAGCGCGTGTGCCGCTCATCGTCATATCGCCGTTCGCGAAACCGGGATACGTCGATCACACACCGCGCACGCTGCTCACCGTCATGCAGCTCATCTACTCGATGTTTCCGCAGGCACCGAAGGTTGGGGCGCTTGAGCAGTACGAGCCGGACAACGGCCTTACGTTCTTCGATTGGTCCCGGAATAGGAATTGGCTATGAAGTACCTACTCGCGCTCCTACTCGTGCTGGTTCCCCTCGGTGCCGAAGCAGCGCTCCCGCCGCAGGGACTCTATTCGACGTGCGACGTGCAGGACACGTACTCGACGTGCCTCGCAGCGATGCAGCAACAGGCTACCGGAGGGTTCACCTTAGAGGTGGACTACAACACGCTCATCGCGCACAAGACGGGCGCAACGGGCAGCATCGCCTCGTGGCTAGCGGATAGCGCTACGGCCGGCATCCAGCAAATCATCCCGATTCAGCAGTCGTCCATCAACACGACGGATGCTCTCACGGCGACGAGTCTCGTTGATTCGCTCACCGCGCGAGGGTCGAGTTACGCGACTGACTGCGGCGCGACGACGAATCAACAGGTCATCGATTGCCTTATTGCTCAGTGCGATGCGTCGGCGGGCTGCTGGGGCTACTACATCTACGACGAGTACGGTTGCCCGCATACGGCCATCGGCTACTGCCAGGGCGGCATGTACGCGCAGAGCGCCTGCAACGCTGGGGTCGGCTCGTGCCGGTATCAGAACGTCGATGAACTCGCGCTGTACCTCCAGGCGCATAGCACGAAGAAGGTCGTCGGCACGGCGACGGCAGCGGGGCCTCCGTGCGGCGGGGGTGGGTTCTCGTGCGCCGGTGGGCAGACCCAAATCAACAACCTCACGTCGTGTAATGGGCAGTCCGAGTGTAGCGGAGTCTACGCGTGGCTCATGGCTGCGCAGTCGCCGTACGAGAACCTGGACTACTACCCGATTCCCGAGAACCGGAACGGCGGCGGGCAGAAAATGTCCGATATTGCGGGCATCATGCAGAACTTCAACACGTCTATCGCCGCGACGTACGCTGCCGAGAAGCCGGGGTTTGTCGTTCAGGCGTTCACGGCGTTCTACTACGGCTATGGCGGGTGCGGAACGATTACTCTTTGCCCGTATCCGACGCAGACCCAGATTCAGACGATGCGCAATTATGCACTGTTCGGGAACACGCTCGGCATGATTCTCTACTACTCGTACGAGGACGTGACGTGCCTGCACAACTACACGGGCTGCAACGCGACGACGAATTGGAACCAGCTCGTGGCTGCGGCGTTCTCGTCGGCGCCGGGCGCTCCGCCCTGCTGCTGGCTGCTGACGTGCCGCTGTAAGCCGGTGCTGGGAAAGCCCAAGCAGGCTGGCTAGCCGTGAGGCCAGAAATCTACCAGGAATACCTCTCGACACTCCCATGGATGGGCGTTCGGAAGCGGAGGATAGGCGAATGACCATGCGGCCAACGTCAGATGTCTGATGACGCTCCAGCTTGCTCCTTACGAGGAGCCGGATGTGGCTGGTGACCTTAGCCCGAACGGCTGGACTCTCGACACGCTGGAGAAGTTCATATCGTCCAAAATTGAGGGAATCGCCGAGACCATCAGGCTCAACGACCGTCGATACGAGCAGCGGTTCATTGACTCGAAGGAAGCAGTTGGGGCCGCGCTTGTCGCAGCCGACCGCGCGACGACGAAGGCCGAGGATTCGCAAGGCCGCGTGAACGCAACGCAAAACGAGTTCCGCGGTCAGCTTAAGGACCAAGCCGGGACGTTCATTACGCGCACGGAATTGTACGCAGCGCTTGTTGCCGTGACCGCGCTCGTTACCGCACTTACGCAATGGTTGAGGTTGCATCCATGAGAAACGGTATCCATTCCGGCCCCTTGCAGGCTAGCCTACCCGGCGCGGCTATCTTCAACAGCGTGTGCGCGGAGCAGCCAACGTTCTCGCCGCTTGTGGCGTACGCCATCAAGGTCAACGAGACAGGTGACGACCTTTCCCCAAATGTTGAATCAGGCGACGGCGGCAAAGGTTGGATGCAACTCACGTCGTCGTACCCCGACAACTGGGACGTACCGGAAGCGAATGTGCGTTACGCGGTGCGAGAGTTCCTGATTCCGGCCGAGACGTTTTGGGCAGCAGAGGGGCTGGAAGGGGACGACCTCGTTCGCGCTATCGCTGCGGAGTACAACGCTGGGCGCGGTGGCGCCGAAGCGGGCCACGAGCAAGGCGATATCGGGAAGTTCACGACTGACCATTACTCAGACCGCTGCTTGCAGCACTACCAACTGTTGGAGGCGGGCTTGAGCCCGTTCTAGGAGGCTACCATGATTCAGTCACTCGTACACCTTTGCGTCATCCTCGCCGTTATCGGCGTCATCTACTGGCTCGTTAGCGCCTTCCTGCCGCTGCCGAATCCGTTCAAGCAGGTCATCCTCGTCATCATCTGCATCGTCGCGCTCTTGTTCGCGCTCTCGATTCTGTTGCCGATGGCCGGGTTGCACCTGTGAACACCTGGACGTGGGCCGCGCTTCAGTCGTTCCTCGTCGCGCAGGCGCTCGGCCTGTGGTCGATGACGGTCGCCGCCGTGACCATCGGCTATACGCTCGGGCCGACCAACGGCGGGTTCAACGATGGCCCGTCGTTCCTCGTTTACATGGGGCACGCGTGGTTCGGGATACTGCTCGGGGCCGTATTCGGTATCGGGCCGTTCTACCGCGCGAAGCAAGGCGGAGACGCTGCGACGACCGTGGTCAAAAGCCCGAACTCCACGAGCATCCCGAACGTGCTCGTGAATCCCGAATCCATTCCAGCCGTTGGCACAACCGTGCCGAAGGGAACCTAGACATGGAACTCCTGAAACTCATCGAGACGGCGGTTGCCGACCTCACAGAATACGTTGCGGGACAGCCCGTGACCATCACCATCGGAACGCCTTGGGCGTTCAACAACGGCATCAAGTTTGACTTGAGCCAAGGGAACGCCGACCTCACGATTCCCAACGGCGAGGTATTCGCCATCCCCATCAACGGGACTCTGCTAACGCTGCCTTCGGGGCAGTCCGTCAAGGTGACGGCAGTCCCGCGTGGCGTTACCATCCAGAAGGCGTAAGCCACGGACCCGGTCATCCTCGCATCGCTCATCATCTCCGCGGCAATTCTGCTCGCGGCGTACTACTTAGGGAGAATCCTCATGGCTCAACTCGACGACCTTACTGCGGCCCTGACCAACGACGAAACTGGGCTTGCAGCGCTCGCGGCCGACGCGAACGCACTCGTGGCGCTCCTCAAGAGCGGCAACCCAGACTTGACCGCGGCGATCGCCGCCGCGACCGCTCTCGGCCAAGGCATCTCGGATACCGACGCTGCCGTGAAGGCTGCGCTACCGCCCGCGTGATTACGCTCTCAGCGCTCTTTCTCTTTCTGCTCCTCATCGGTGGGTCGGAGCCAATTTTCTAGTGAAGGCGCTTCTTGCCGTAGCGGTTCTCGCGCTCGCAGCGTGTGGCGGCACCCCACCGCCGCCTCCGCCTACCCCATCGCCAAGTGCTGTTCCAACCGCTACGGCTGGGCCAACGGCTCCGGCGAGTTCGCCCATCACACACATCGTCGTCGTCGTGCAAGAGAACCGCACGCAAGACAATATGTTCCACGGATACCCGGACGGCAAGACGTTCCCGGGTCCTGCGGATACAGTGCAGAACGGGGAGAACTCCTCCGACGCTATCGTGCCGCTTATCTCGCAATCGCTTGCCGCCTCGTGCGGCCCGTCGCACTCGCATAATGCTTTCGTGACGCAGTACGCGGGCGGCCTCATGAACGGCTTTAACCTCTCGCAGTGCCCGGAAGGCACCGTCTACGCATACGTGCCGATGTCCGAACTAACCGCGTACTGGTCGATTGCCTCGAACTACGGCATGGCGTCACACGTCCTGCAACTGAATCAGGGGCCGTCGTTCCCTGCGCACCAGCAACTGATTGCTGGGCAGGCTGGCGGTATCGACAACTCCACAGGCGGCTTTACTTCCGACCCGTGGGGATTCGTCGAGAACGGCGGCATCAAGAGCGGTACAGGCTCCGGCGGGCACACGCAATGCGGGTCACCGGCTGGAACTGCCGTTACGCGCATCCAACTCAACAGCGCCTTCCCTGGCATCGAAGGCTCGAAGGCGTACCCGTGCTACGACGTTCAGACCATCTTTGACATCGTGGCGGCCAAGGGCCTGACCTGGCGCTACTACGGCAACAAGGCCGGAGGGCTCTGGAGCGGTCCGCAGGCCATCAAGCATCTCTACAATTCGCCGAACTACACCGTGGGCGGGCCTGCGTTCTTTGGAGACATTGCTGCGGGCAAGCTCGCGAACGTGACGTACATCATGCCCGCAGCGCAGTGGAGCGACCACCCGTCGCGGCACTACAAGGTCGCCTCTGACGGGCCGAATTGGGTCGGCAACATCATCGACGCGGTGGGCGCCTCACCCTACTGGAACTCGACGGCTATCGTCGTCACCTGGGACGACTGGGGCGGCTTCTACGACCACTACAAGCCGGTGCTTGGCAAGGCGACGGGCACGTATGGATTTCGCGTCCCGCTCTTGGTCGCATCGGCTTACTCCAAACCTGGAGCGGTGGATGCACAGGATACTTCCCAGGCTGCTATCCTTCGCCTCATCGAGGGGACATTCAAACTCGGGGAGGGGTCGCTGCTGTCTGCCGATTCGTGGACTAGCGACGACCTGACGACATTACTCGACTTCACTGCTCCGCCGCGGGCGTTCGTGAAGATTCCCGTAACGGAGCCGCCGTCGTACTTCAAGTGCAAAGGCTGTTCGAATGACGCGGGCGGGCCGGACGATGGGATTGACGGCTGACTTGTGGGGTTCAATAAAGGCGGCTTCCGAAGCGGAGGGCGCTACGACGAGACAGACGTTGTTCCGTCCCAGATGCAGCGGCTTGAAGCGCTTGCGCAGCAGTCGATCCTCAAGCACAACTCGGAGGGGATTCCCCAGAATCAGCCGCTGGTGGACAACACGCGCCTGGGCTCGTTTTGGGTCCGGGCGGGCGTGTCTATCCCGGCTGCCGGCATCTCGCTCCCGCACCAGTTGGGGCGCAAGCCTTCCGGGTTTATCATCGTGAACGACCAAGCAGCGGGCTACCCGTACCAGAACGGCACGGACCTCGCTGCCTCCACGCCAACGGTTCTCGTCGTGCGTGCGCGCTGGAACGACACCGTTGCGACGATACTCGTAGAATGACTGTTCGCGCTCCGGTCCCGGACGATGCACCGGGCATTCTCGCGATTGCCTACGCGCAAGGGTTGCCGCAGGGATGGCGCTGGCCCGAGAAGGGCTACGGATTCGTGGTCGAGCACCGCGAGCGCATCGTTGCGTTCTGCTGCCTCTACGAGAGCGTCTACGGGCTCGTGACCGAGGAACTATGGGATTTACCGGGACGCGAGGGGGAGCGGGCCTTGGCGCTGCTTCGGAGGCGTATCGAGGCTATCGCTCAGGAACTGGCTGACGAGCGCGAGGAGCCGGTCGCGTGCGGGGGCTTGGTCAGTCTCTCGAAGCCACGGCATATCAAGGCGCTGAAGAAGCGCAATTACAGGGTCGAAGCCATTGCGCTGGGAAAGATGTTCCAGCCGCAGCGGGTAGGAGGGTAGCGTCATTTCAGGACTTTTTAGCAGCCCGAGCCAGCAGTCCCAAAAGGGGACGAGCGGCCAACAGGGCTTCGTCAACAACGAAATCGGACAAGAGCAGCAGTACGTGCAGCAGCACGAGCAGATGCTGCGTGACGCCATCGCGCAGATGCCGATGAATCCGAACAATGAGGTCGCGTTCGGAAACACTGGCCCGGGATTGACGCAGGGGAAGCAGACGCAGGCTCCGGGTTCAGCCGCTCCCGCGTTCCCCAAGACGCCCCCGCCCCAGAACAAGGGCCAGGGTGGGCAGCAGCCGCCTCCCCCGCCGAAGGGTTGAGGCGATGTACTCCGATAACCCGATTCTGAACACGGGCCAGAGCCCGCAGCAGAACGGTGCGGCTGGCGGTGGCGGTGGCCCTATGCAGAACACCGGGCAGACAGGCACGGGACCGCCTGGAACGAATGCCAACGGTCCGCCGCCCAACGGCTTTGGCACGCTCGGATTCGTCAATCCGTCGTATGTAGACCCGAACCAGAACCAAGCGTACATGAACCAGTACGAGCAACTGTTCCGCCAGTCGGTCGAGCCGTACTACAAAGAGCAGCAGTTAGCCGAGCAAGGCCAACTCGCGGGCCGCGGCATTTCCAACTCCGGTTCGGGTCAGTACCTGATGAACGATTTGATGGGGCAACAGGCGGCGTCTACGGCGCAGGGCTTGATGCCGATTGTGCAACAGGGGTACGGCTACACGCAACAGGACTTGCAAGGCAACCAGAACGCAGCGAATCAGGCGTCTTACTTCAATGCCGGGACCTGGAACAATTACCAGCAGGGTCTGGAGCAAGCGTATCTCGGTTCGTATGGACCGAACGCTGGCGTTGAGGCCGCGTATGGGTCGGCTGTCGGCGGGTTGGGGAATACCTACGGCAGCATTTACGGGAGCGCGCTTGGCGAGCAAGGGCAGGCGCTTGGAAGCGCTGGATACGCTGCTGGAATGTTTGGCGGTGGTGGCGGGGGTGGTGCTCCATCTGCGCCACCCAATTATGCTGGTCCCTGGGGCGGCTAGGCTGTGTACAGTTACGGCCAGGTAGCGCCGCCGCCCATCTCGCCCAATTTCGACCCATTGATGGTGCCGCCGCAACCGCGTCCGTTCTCGCCCCAATCCCCGCGTCCCAATGTGCCGCCCCAGCCGCCAAAGCCGCCTCCGGGGTCCAAGGGCGCGAAGCGGCAGGCGGAGATGCAGCTCATTGCGGCCTCTACGCCGCCACCGCCCCAGCAAGGGCCACAGGGCGCTCAGGGCGCGCAGCAGCCATTCCCCGGCACGCAGCGCCAAACAGCGACTCAGGCGCCTCCTGGGGGCTCTACGCCCCCGCCAACGGGTGCTCCGCCGCCGCCCGCTGGAAACTCGAATACGGACGCGGTACCGCAAGAGGGAACGCCGGTCTTTAAGCCGCCGCAGTACCATCAGCCCGCGAAGGGGCTAGAGTACGCGCTCCTGGGGCTCTCGTTGTTGTTCCCGGGTGCGCCGATTTCCAAATTAGCCGCCGGTGCGCTTGGCGGGCTCCAGCAGGGTGCCGAGAACCGATTCAACCGGGACGAGCAATCCGCGCAGAGCCAGTACCAGCAAGAAGCCGCGCAGATGAAGTCGTCCTACACGAACGCGGTCGCGCAGTACAACGCGGCGCAGGACCTGCGCGACCGGGGTATCGACCCGCGAACGCAGCAGCCGTTCCAGTTGCCGCCGAATCTCCAACGCATCTTGCCGCCTGGTGCTGGACGTGCCCCTGGGGCAATGGACTACTTCCGTCACGAGACGGAGCTTGCGAACTTCTACGAGGGGGTAGGGGCGCACAATGTCGCTGCCGAGCATCGTGCGACGGCTGGCAATTATGAGCGCGAGGCGATTGACCAAGCCAACAATGCTCGTTCGTTGCAGCAGGCCGCTATCACGCAGCAGGGCGAGGACCGCAGGCTCGACAAGCGCGACCTAGACGCCGAGAATCGTGCCCTTACGGCGCAAGCAGCCGAAAGTCAGCGTGCGGATAAGCGGCTCGCTGTCGAGATTAACCTGGAGCAGGACCGTCAGAATCGCGAGGACACGCGGCAGGACCGGCGCTTTGCGCATGATGATGCGAAGGCGACACTTGCAAATCCTGAGAAACAGGCCAAGCTCCGTGAGGAAGCATCGCGCACGCAACAACAGTTTTACGCTGCGTGGAGCAAGGCGCTGCGGCCGCCGCGTACATCGCAAGGGCAGCCTGTAACCCTCATGGACCCAAAGACGAACACGACCATGATGAACCCGGACGGCACGCCCAAGACGGCTCCTGCGGCTATCGGCGGGGACCTTGTGAAAAGGCTCATGAGCACGTTCTCGCTCATCGACCGGAACCCGGACCCGATTAACGCAGCAGATTACTACGCGCAATCACTCGGGAAAGACGCGAACCCGGTCGCGAAGGAACTCCTTACGGAGCGTGGACGCTATGCGGAGTTGAAGCGCCGTTCGGAAGGGAAGCCGATTACGCCTCAAAAGTTCGCGGCTCCGCCGACCCCAGCAGCGGATACCGGGCCTAAAATCCCTGGCGCTTTCTCGAATGGGAAGCACGGCTACCAGCAGGGCGGGAAGCATTTCCTTGATGACGGGACGCCCGTAGACGAGAACGGTAACGCGATTCGTGGAGGCAGCGACGCCAAGCCCCCTTTCCAGGCGGCTAGCGATGCAGTCCGCGAGCAGTGGGGCAATGTCTCGCAAACTCTCGCCTCGGCGTTCACGAAACTGCAGAACGTCGGTTCCTTGGTCGTGTCGAGTATCTTCGGCCACAAGGACACCGCGGGGCATTGGCAGGGTCATGTCGCGAATAGCGCTCACTACGATGGGCGGGCAATCGACGTTGCAGCAGATGCAGGAGGCGCCCTTGGCGGTTACGACAAGCGCACCTGGGACTTCGTGACCAACGCCGTGCTCTCGGGTGGATGGGCGCGCATCGGCACGAATCGGGAAGTTGTGTCTGGGTTAAAGGCTTGGGCAGCGCAGCACGGCGTTGACCTTTTTGAGGACGACGCGGAGCCGCACGTTCACCTTCAGGTTGGAGCCGCCTAATGCCGTTCACGCCTGACGCTCCCGCGCCAGCCGCTTCTCCGAGCCTCATTCCTCCGTCGCAGCCGGTGCAAGCCAAGAGCGGATTCACTCCTGATGCAAAGGCGGGGGCAGCACCAAAGGCTCCACCGCCTCCCGCCAAACCCGGAAGCGGGCCACTCGATGCGTTCAAGCCGGTGCTGGGTGGTGCCGCCCGTGCAGTCGGCACCGGCGTCGGGAACGTCATCGACGTGCTCCAGCGCCCGCAACACATGACCGCCGCGGCTATCACGGGCGGTCCGAGCAAGGCGAACACGCTCGTTCACGGGCAGTCAGAAGCGAGCGCCGACCAAACGCGTGCCGAGTTGCGGCAGAAGTTCGGCATCACCCCGTTCTACGACTCGCTCGCTAAAGTCGAGTGGACCTCGCCGAACGGGAACGTCATCCCAGGTCACGCTGTCCAGGGGATGATAGATTTCGCAATCGACACGGGCACCGACCCTTTGACGTACCTCGGTGGTTTGGGCATTATCGACGCTGCGACCGCGCGGATGGGGCTGAAGAGCGCGACGGCGCTGGCGAAAGGCGTGAACGCTGCGGAGCGGACCGGAACGACTCCAGGGCGCCTTGCGGGGCAAGCCTACGAATTCGCAACCGTCAAGGGTCCCGCGCTTCGCGGGCTCATCGAGCGCAACGGAGAGCAGGGAATCGCGCAGCATCAGGGCCTGCGCATGATAAACAACGCGCGGCGCACGATGCAGGACGACCTCGGAAACACGCTCGTTAACCAGTACCGCAAGGTCACGCAGGGGCTAACCGAAGCCGAGGAGCACGAACTCTACCAAGCGGTTCACGAGGGAACGACGGCGCAGTTGCCGTCGAAGCTCGGGATGCGCGCGGCAGCGTTCAAGCGCGTCACCGACTCGCTCGCGCACCTTTCGGGTGACCAAAAACTCCAAGAGGAGTTGCGGAGAGCGGAGTCTCCCAATTTGTTTAGGTATCAGGCCACTAGTGGACAACCAGAAGTATCTCCCCGTGGCGGAACCTTTTTCTCGAAGGATAAGCCTAACGCGACGTATACCGCCGAGGCGGGCCTGGGAGGAAAGCACCTAACTTCGGCCGTTGCTTCCGCCAAGAACCCCTTGAAAGTGACTGGGCCGTATCAGGATTTCGGGGCCGGGCTGGGCGGCGTCATGGAAATGCGGGGACCTAAGTCTCTCCGCATGATTGACAACATCGTAGACCAGAGCACCGGGAAGTTAAGGCCTGAGAATGCGCGCAAATATCTCCAAGCTCTCGGGGTTCCCAAGCTGGAAATTGAGCATCTGCTTTCTGTAAGCGACGACCCCGAATGGGCCTACCACGTTTACGACCGCATAGCATCGGCAATGGCCCAGAAACGCGGATTCGATGCCATTGAAACGGAGCGTGAGTTTTTCGCACTTCACCCCGAATCTTTTAGAGCCCCGAAGCCTGGGGGATTCCAAGTGGGTCCCGAGTTCCAGCGCTTCGAGGGAGAACAGCCCCGCGGCATGCAGATGCCCGAACAGTACCGGCAGCATTACGTTCCGACTGCGCACGACGTATCCAAGTTCTCGCAGGCGCAACAGGCGGCAGGCGGCATTACCTCACTCGACCCGCACGCTGGCGTTGCGCAGGCCGAATCGCTTGAGGACGTACTCAAGACGCATGTCGCGTCGCCGGAACCTGCCACGGCAAAGATGAGCGCCGAGGACCAAGCGCTTAAGGAACGCGGCGAACGCGCGAAGTTACTCGCTCCCGAGCTACAGCGCAAGGTCATCGAAGCGCGCCTACGCGGCGGCGCTTCGGCTATCGCAGCCAGGGATGCGGAGCAGGCCGCAGCGCGACTGTTCGGCGTTAAGGACTTCTCGAAGATACCGCCTGAAGCCAAGGCGTTCTTTGTCGAAGCCTACACGCGTCCCGAGGACCGCAGCGCTCTCCAGAACATCGGGCACATTCTCAAAGGCGCGGTGGATATTCCCAAGCACGGGCTATTCGCGCTTCCCTTCCGTCACATGATGAACATTGGGTTCCTGTCGTTCCTGGCCGACCCGTCTCTCTCGAATGTCACCGGAACGGCGGGTAAGTTCGCGCGCCTGATGCTGGAGCGCTCACCGGAAGCACGCGCCAAGATTCTCGGCAAGTCGCTCAAGTACGGCGTGACGGGCGCTCCGTCAATCGATCGCTCCCCCGGATGGACCGGGCGCATCCCAATACTCGGGGAAATCTACAAGGCATCTAATCACACGCTCTGGACGTTTGATGACGCAGCGAAGGCGACGCGCTTTGGCAAACTGCTCAAGCGGTATCAGCGCGGCGGGATGGCCGAACCGGAAGCGGCTGCCAAGGCGGCAAACGATGTCGGCGCGGAGATGGTCAACTACGGGGAACGCTCTCCGCTCACGCAGGCGCTTGCATACCTGTTGCCATTCGCAACGTGGCGTACAAAGATGCCTGGCGCAATCGCTCGTGCCACACTGAAGCATCCGGAGCGTCCGCTGGCGCTGTCTCGTATTTCTCCCGAGATTACTGGCGACTTGCAGCAAGGTCCGCCTGGCAGCGGCAAGGTTGGGGTGGCGTACACGCCGATGGCCGATGCGTACCGGGGAGTGGACAACCCGTACGAGTTCGCTCGCGCTGCTGCTGGCTGGCCGCTCCAGATGGCGCTGGCAAAAGCGCAGCAGGCTGGCGGTCAAGGGAACAACTACTGGAGCTACTACAAGGAACCGAATACGCAGTACGCGCTGAACGAAACGGTCGGCTCCTTCCCTGGCGGAGATTACCTGTTGCGTTTCCCGGAACTGTTCGGGAAGCCGCCACTCACCGAGTTCAAGGACCAGGGACAGCCTACGTCCATTCTACCGAATCTCGTTCGTGCGCAGACCGGGTTCGGGCTCAAGAGCGGGCCGAGTCCGCGGGAGTTAGCGGCGAAGCAGCACTTCGACCAACAGCGTGCGATGATTGACAGCTTACGCAAGCAGGGCTACAACGCATACGCTGACACGCTGCAAAAGAAGCTCGATACCTACATGCGCTACAACCCCCTGTTCCAGAAGTAGCGCTCATTCCCCCTTCCCCGCAGACGCGCGGAGAGCGGCTTCCCCGAGTGCGGTTTCGAGTTCCTCGGCAGCCGACGAGTAGTACCCGCCGTTGCGCCGGAGCCATGTTCGCACGAGCGCGTGAGCGGCCCGCGCTTCTTCCAGCGCGCTCACCGCATCGCTGACCGGCTCGGGAGCGGTGGCTCGGAGCGCGCGACGGAGTGCGTGGAATGCTGCGTCGGTTTCGGCGCGGTAGCGGTCTATCGCGACGTTCCGCTCTTTGGCGATAGCGACGTTGAGCACGTCCAAGAGCGCACCGACCGCAGAAGGCACCGCCGCAGGCCGCTGGGCCACATCGTCTGCGTCAGGGCCGCCGATGAAGAACGAGTTTCCGGCGTGGGCGCACTTCGGTTCGCTAATGTCTCGTTCGGAGGAGCCACAGTCGGGGCACTTCGCATCCGTTTCCTGAGCAGGCCGCTCGATTGCAGCGGCGCTAAAGGCGGGGTCAAGCATGTCGGCTAGGCGCTGAATCAGCAGCGCATCCCGCAGCGACAGCGGACCTTGCGACCATCCGGTTCCTCCAAACCGCTTCCGCACCTGAGCAACCAAGTCTGCGTCCCCCGTTTCCGTCGCGCGCAATGCGGCGATGGCAGCGTTCCAGCCGTCAATGACTAACGCCTTAGACGATTCGCGAGCCGCGCCAGCATGGCCGCACACGGTACGCTCGGCAAACGCCTCTGCTTGTTGCTGCAACGAGTCCGTCGCGCGCAATGCCAGAGCGTGGGAGCGTAGCGCGCGGGCGGTGAGGGAGAAATCTCCTACGCTACGCCCGTCAACAGCGGCACTCTGTCGCGCCCAACGGTCCTGTTGCGCCGCAAGTTCCTCGCACCGGCGGGCTTCCTGATCGCGTTCAGCCGCGGTCATCGGGGGCGACTCCCGTCGTCTCCAAACGTGACGCAGAACGGGCCGAAGTTCCAGCAGCGCACGACGTAGCGCACGGTGCGAACGAGCATGACTGCGCGACCTTCGATACCCAAAGGTTCGGTGCGCGAATTGCGCTCCCAACCGTGCTGCGTGAATCCCCGAAGAAAGAGTAGGCGATAGCGCCCGCGCCAATCTCGCGTTATCCACTTGACGCGAATCGGCCACCACAACCACACCTCGCGCTGATTGTCAGGCGGTCCCTTCGTGCCGAGGGGCATAAAGTCGAGTGGTCGCATATCGGTCACAGTGTTACTCCTTCCGCCGGTCGGCGGTGGCTGCTAGGGCTGAGAATCGTGGCTCGACCGGAAACGGAGCTGGGCAGTCGAAGTTCCAGACCGAGGTGTGGTCGCACCATCCGCAGCGGACCATTACGCCGTCGTCGTTGTCCTGAATCGCGAGCCCGCGCTCGACCATGTTGTTTCCGCAAAACGGGCAGCGCAGATACGTTAGCGAACCCCACGTCGGCGGGTCGGGGCGGCCCGTGTTGTAGCCGTGCAAGAACCCGAGCGCAAAACACACGGCGCCGATTGCGATAAAGCCAAGCAGTTCACCCATCGCTGGAGCCTTCGGAGTCGCCGGGGAGGCCATTGGCGGTGCTCATGAGCGCATCATGTCCACCAGATTCTTGACGATGCCGCAGCCGAATCCAAACGTCAGGCCCCAGGGAATGGACGCCCAACCGGCACCGATGTGAAATAGGCAAACGATGAAAACTAGCGACAACGCTCCAGGGAACAGCAAGTCGCGGGCCATCACTCTTTACCGCCTGAGCCTGAGCCGGGGAGTCCGGGGGCTTGGGCGGTCAGCAGTGTTTCTCGCGCGTTGAGCATCAGCGTCTTTTGCGATAAGCGGCAATGGCACTGCCGAATGTAGCCGTTGCTTTGGGAGTCGTCGCTTTCCCAAGCGCAGTGGTCGAAGCGGTCGTAATGGCGGTCAGCAGTGTGCCCACAAACGCACGTAACTGCTTCCGTTCGCTGCCATAGAGTTTCTTGCCACTGCTTTACGCGCTTGTACGCCCACACGGTGCCGATGCCCCAGCAGCCGGTGCAATCGTAATGCGGCCCGTCTCCGAGGCCGGGAACGTATTCCGTGTGCCCGCCCGAGCCGTGGCACCACGGGCACGGCACGAAACGCTCGACAACCGTTGTGGCGCCCATCACTCTCCGCCTTCCGTGCCAGCAATGGGTGCGGGGGCGATGCGTACGGGTGGCCCAATCTTGTCGTCGTAGAGAACGTGCTCGTATGCGTCTCCGCCGTCAACGGCAGTTTGCCCGCAGGGGCAACGCTTAAAGTCGTGGCGGTGCTTCGACTCGACCACTTCGTTACAGCAGGCTGTGCGGTACTTAGCCATCGTTTGAGCCTTCCGTGCCAGCGGCAGCAAGGGCGGTGCGCAGGGCAGCGAAGAACTCGCGGGTGTTCGAGCGCCACTGCGCCTGCAGTTCGTCGTCAACGCTTGTCCACTTGCGGTAGGATTCGGTTACGTCGCCGAGGTGCTTTTCGTGGCGCACTTCCCAATGGCGGGAAGCAACCGCTTCAACGAGCGCGTCACTCGGCGCCCGCACCTTGCCCACCGCTTTCTCCAGCGCATCACGTTCCGAGAGCAGCGATAACACGGTCGAGGGGTCGCATGTTTCGCCACGTTCGGCAGCAGCGCGAATGGCGGTGAGGTTCATGCTGCACGCTCCAGGGCGGCGATTAACGAACGACCTATGTGCTCGGTGTAGGCGGGCGGTATAGCCTCGCGCAGTTCATCGCGGGTCATCCAATCTATACCCATCGCTTCACGTGCTCGATCTACACCGGAGAAATTGCCAACAACGTGCATGAACTCTCCGTCGCGTGGAGCGCGCCCCATCTTGGCTTGCGGTTCTTTGCGCTGGTGATCGAGAATGAGCGGGACGGGAAAGCTCGTTTCAAATAAGCGCCGGCGTTCCACCTTGAGCCCAAACATGGTTCCGCAGAGCATCGTGGGGTTGATGAGCGGAGCGCCGGGTACGTTCTCGATCACCCAGGGCAATCCGCGCTTTGTGAATAGATTGCGAAACGCTCCGATAAAGTCGGGGTGTTCGCGGCCTTGAATGCGCTGCGCGCGCGTGAATGCTTGGCACGGTGGCGAAGCGTGGAACGCCTCGAATGGGCCTAGATTTCGGACCATCGCGTACATCGCGTCCATGCAATGAAACTCGAATGGGTAATGCGGCTGCGGACGAATATCCACTCCGACAACCTCGAACCCCGCACGCGCATACCCGACTGCCGCACCGCCAGCACCGCAAAATAAATCCAACAACCGCGGAGGGGCCGCCAGGGCTTTCGCGCGCAACGAGGCGCGGTCGGTGTCGGTCATGGCGTCACCCATCCCGCGTCGATTTCCCGAATACGGTCGTCAGCCCAACTCCCAAGTAAGCCGGGGAGCACCAGCAACATAATGCCCGGGGCACAGAGGGCGAATGCGAGGTTACTCAGCGCAACCAAAAGAGCGCGCTTCATTGCCCCGCCCCCGCCGTCAGCAGCCAGCGCGCGACCAACACCAGCCCGTAGAACAGCGCAGCGACGCCGAGCACGATGGCGACGATGCCGACAGCAGCGTTCATACTTCCTCCAGATTCCAGCCGCCGCCGTCGCGCTTCGGCAGCGCCCTAACGATGAAGAACCGGAACGGGTAGGCGTCTGCGGCGACCTTGACTTTGGCTTTGGCCTCGGGGGTGAAGTGCCCCTTAACTTCGTGGCACTCCATCTCGTTGTTCGCGAGCATCACGAAGAAGTCGGGGCAGTAGGTCGTCATCGGTGCGAGCTTCAGTCGCACTCCTTCGTAGCGGAACCATACGATCTCGCCGGCGCTCTTGCGTGCCTCCAGATGCTCGGCGTACTTGGCTTCGGTGCCGTTCATCACACCCGGCTTGCGTAGCCCTTGGGCGATAGAGCGCTTTGCGGGCACGCGGTAGCGCTTGGGCGCGTAGGTGCCGCTCATCGCTTCTGCGCTGCCATCTCGGCCAAGATTCCAAACGCCGGGTTAGCGCGCACGGCTTCGGCAGCGGCAGCGACCTCGCGTTGGCGTTGGCGCTCTGCGCGCTTCTCGGCCAGCAGCCGCAGCCACGATTCCTCGCAGTCGAATCCCTCGCGCTCCCCGCGAGCGATAGCTGCCCGATCCTGCGTGGCGGCAACTTGCCCCGCGACGAACAGCCGCTTTTCCGGTGTGTCGGCGGGGAAAACTTCCATTGGTATCGGGCGCGACTTGACCGCCCCGTAAACGTACCCGTGGGCGAAGAAGCCAATAGCCGTCACGCCGTAGTCGCGCACGCCGTCGCGCTTCATCGTCGGAATCGGCGGCAGGTCTACGCGCACGCGGCGCTTGCGCCCAGGCAGCGCTGGCTTAAGTGGCCCTGGCATTACGCAGCGCTCCGCTTCTTGGGCTTACGGAACTGCATCTCCGACGCAACGGCCTTTGCGGCGTAAATCTCAGCTTCGGTAAACTTGCAGTCGCAAAGACCAGGAGGAGGCCCGAACACTTGTCCGTCTTGGTGGATGTATCCGCGCTCGGCTCCACAGCGGCGAATGTCGGTATGCGACGCCGCTGGGTGCCGACAGTAAGAGCAGAGCCCTGTCATAGGACGCGGTACTCCCATTGACCGTTGGAGATGTAGCGGCGCTCAACCGTCTTAGACCCGAACTTCTTCTTGCGGAAATCCCGAAGCCGCGCTGACACGCCCGCTTCGCTTCCGCCAACGAGGGCAGCAATCGCGGCTAACGAGCGCCACCGCTTATCTGCCATCAGGAACGCTACCTTAGCGGCCTGAGATTCCAGCCTAGCGCCATCCCTGGCGCTGTTATACGTTGCTCCGTCAAAGAGCGTAGGGGCCCCGCTGTGAGCCGAAGTCGGCGGGGCCTGCGACTGCGCCTGGCTGGTTTGGAAGCGGGGCGCCGCGTACTGGTCAGCCGCCGTACTGTCCAAGCGCAGCTGGCTTTTCGCGTCGGCAACGGTGTCCATGCTAAAACTCGGGCTCGTCGCTGTCGCTCGGGAAGTCGCCCTCGTCTACGAGAGCGTGGTCCTCAACGACTGCTGGAGGCGGCGCAGACGGCTGCGGCTTGCCCGTAGCCTTCTTTGCAGCCAGCACGTTGTCCACGTTGCTGTACCCCTTGTCGTTTGTGCTGATAACAACTTGGCACTTCTTCCCGAGCAGTTCCTCGGGCTCCATAAGCGCTAAGCGCGGGTCGGACGGTTGCGTTCCGCTCACGACTGCAAGGAACTTTGCGAATGCAGCCCACTGCCCGTTCGTGCGGTTCTGACCGAAGCTGATACTGTAGCGACGGCGCACCTCGCATTCTTCTCCGAGGTCAAAGGTCACGTCGATCGAGCACTTGCCGTTATCGTTCTTCTTCGGCACGCCGCTGTCGTCTAGCACGACTTTGGCTTTGGTCACGGTGGCGGAGTAGACACCATCTTCGACGGTGGCTCCAGCCGGTTCTACGTACTGCTGAAAGGATGGCATGGCGTATGGCTTCTTTCTGTTGGCTTAGGGTGTAGTGTTGAGGCGCGCTTCCACGGCGCGAACGTGCCGGCACTCTCGGCCGAACGAGGCTGCGATACAGCAGCAGGTGAGGGCTCCGGTCCAGCCGTTTCGGGCGACCGGATAGGTGAATCGTAAGCGCCCGCGCACGAGCCAGCGGTTCGGTGCGACCTGCGAGACAGCGGGGAGGCTCACCACGGCGGCGGCTCCGCTGGGTCTAGCGGCGCACCTGGCAGGCGCGGCTCTCGCGGCTCTCCTGGGAACGGCCAGGGCTTCGATGGCTTCGGCTCCCACGGCCAGCGTATCATCGGTACGGCTCGTGAACGACAAGGCGCGGCTCCATCTGCTGAATGTAGCAGGGAACGCGCTCGCCCGTTTTTGCCTTCGGGCAGACGGTCACGTTTGCGTTGTGGCAAACGCACCACGGTTCGGAGACGGAGCGGAACTCGGCCACCACATCGGGGAACGTAATGCTGCGCCGGTTGCGCGCTTTCAGTTCTGCGATAACGTGATCGCGAATGGCTGCTGCCTGGTCGGCCAGCATCTGCTTCGTGTCTGCCAGCATCAAGAGGTCGCGCAGCCAGTAGTGTACGCGCTGCGTGGCGTCCATGTCTGCGGCCGTGGTGTCGGGTTCCGCGCTTGTGCCGCTCTCGGCGCGGAGCGAGGTCCCAAGCACTTGGCCCTGGTTCCTTGGCGGGGTTAATCCAAGTGCTTGCGGCACATCTGTTGGTTCGTCGCAGCCGCGCAGGCGGAACTCCAGCACTTTGCCGCTCATGGCTGCTGACCTTCATATTCGGCACACGGAAAGGCAACGTATTCGTAATGCCCGTTCGGGAGTTCGTGGCTGGGGCTGTCATCATTGGAGCCGAAGTGCTCATAAATCAGACCATAGCTAACCGAAGGCGCTCGTCGCGCCATCCGGTAAAAATCGCGGAAGGTTTTCCACCAAAACCGAGGAGCACGCCAAAGAGGAGGGTGGTCCCCAGCTTGAATGGAGCAGCCGCTAACGGTTACCTGCGTGGGGCCGTTGGCGCATTTTTCTTCGACATAGAAGCCTGCTCCAACGTCTGCATTTCCGAACCAGAACCCGTCACCGAAAGTGATGCGCTTGTCAGGGGTGTCGATGATTACGCTCACGCCCGCCCCTCTGCGCGCTCTTGGCGGTCCAGGCACTCGTCCTCATCGGAGCAGATGTAATGCGCGTTTGACGGGTCGCCCATGTCGCCGTGCGTTAGCTCTCGCGCCTCCTCGTCGTGGCTCTCGTATCCGCAGTCGCGGCAGACGAGCGGAAGGTTCCAGTAGGCGTCCTGCATGGCGTTCCCGCGCGAGATGACGCTCGGGCTGTAGCCCATGTCCGTACCGACGATGTAGTCGTATTTCCAGCGCTCGCTCATCGGAACCGCTCCACTCGTAGACGATACGGGAACTTAAACCACAGCCACGGCAGCGCAATCGTCAGCCCGTAGCCGATGAGGATACCCGCAACGCCTGCGACCACGACTGCCCACGGCTGGCGCCCTAGCGTTCCGAGCAAGTATCCGCACACGAGCCCGTAGAAGATTAGCCCGTTTTCCTTGCGGTCGCTCATCGCAGCCCCGTCCCGCTCAGGAGCCACAGCACACCGGCGCACAGCGCGAGCGAGCAGAGCACCAGCACGAACGCGCATTTCGCTGCCGACCACTGCCGCTCGACATTCAAGCGCGGGCGAGCGGGCTTGTAGCGGTTCATGAGGACGGCTCTCCAAAGGCGCCACCGATGATACGCAGACTGCCTGCATTGTAGCGCCCCGCATCGGATTCGGGGTCGCTGTCGATAGCGCGCCACCCGTCAGGCGTTTTAACCTCGGTGCGGTGGCTCCCGTAGTGCTCTCCGTCCCAAATCTCGCGAACGGCAACGGTTCCAGCGGGTACGTTTTCCGAGGGCGGGAGCAGGTCGTTGACCGCTTCCAGCGGGGCGTTTAGGTCGCTACCTCGGGAATAAATAACCCCTGCCACGATGTCTCGGTCTGCTGCTGCCGCGAGCCCCTGAGCAATCCACAGGTCACGGAAATCCCTGACCGCCACAAGCGCCGCCGTCAATCGGGCGCAATCGCGTTCCGCGCGGGCAAGGTCGGCTATTGCGGCCGCAAGGCGCAGGTTCTGCTCGTCGGTCATAGCGGCAAACTCATCATGCGCGCTTGCTGCAAAGCATCGCGTCGCGCAATCTCTGCGAGGCTCATCGCGTAGTCGAATGCCAGCGCCTCGATATCGGTCCCGGCAGGCGCATAATGCGCTGCGGACAGCATCTGGCAGTGGCCCTCGTGTACGTCCTGCAGCGCTTCATCGCTCATCAGCGCGAGCGGTTTCTCGGTCGGTAGTAGTAGCATCGTTCACTCCTCTGCGACGGCGACCTGAGCGTTCCTGACCTTGCGCCGCTTGTTGGCGGCTCGCAGTCGGCACTCGCCCGAGCAGTAGAGCGCGACCTTGCCGCGGGTTTGCGCGGCGATGGCTCGCTCGACTGAGATGGGCTTTTCGCACTCTTGGCACGTCACCCCACTAGTGTAACGGGTTACAGGGAGGAGGTCAAGAGGGGACCAAGGAAAGAGAAACGGCCCCGGCGCTGTTCTAGGCGCTAGGGCCGTTTGGGGGTGCTGTAGGGTGTCCGAGCGGTCTAAGTCGCGTCCTGGGGCTTTATTCGCCCCTTTACGGCCTACTCTCGCGTGGCGTCTACCGTTCCGCCCTCACGTCTGCGATTGCGAC
>Ga0208219_1000090_pt1 | contig 40123 bp, 43 predicted proteins | sample NGESurshal072012_7_FD_184469 | JGI IMG/M metagenome (GOLD analysis project Ga0208219, IMG submission 184469) | Arctic peat soil microbial communities from Barrow, Alaska - NGEE Surface sample 53-2 shallow-072012 (SPAdes) | ecosystem: Environmental > Terrestrial > Soil > Wetlands > Peat ... | reverse complement strand
CGAGCCGTCGAGCCGTCGAGCCGTCGAGCCGTCGAGCCGTCGAGCCGTCGAGCCGTCGAGCCGTCGAGCCGTCGAGCCGTCGAGCCGTGCTCAGGGGTCGCGGAAGCGCTTCCCCATGTGCCAGCCGTCGCAGAGGTCGCATCGATAGACCTCGAGCTCAACGCGGTCGAGGACCCAGCGAAGGTGCGCGGCGTCGGCCGCCTCGCGCTGCGTCGGGTACCGGTTCTTCGGCGCACCGTCGCGACGGAAGTGCCCCGGGGAGGGCGCGGGGGTCGCCGGGGCTGGCCGGCGGTTGCGTCGCTTGGCCATGCCGTCAGTCTGCCGGGGCGAGCCGCAGGTGGTTACTACGCTCGGGGCGTGGACGATCGGGCACCTGGGATCCTCGAGCGGCCGCAGGTCGTCGAGGTGGAAGAGGGCGACCACGAGCGCTTCTCGCACATCGTCCTCGAGGGGTTCCACGTGGGCAGCGACGACTTTGTCACTGCGGGGAACTCTGTCGTCGAGGGCATGGTCACCTCGACGCCGGTCGTGGCACTGTGCGGCAAGACCTGGGTGCCCGGCAAGGACCCCACGCGCTACCCGGTGTGCCCGAGCTGCAAGGAGATCGCGGCGTCTCGAGGCTGGCGGGTCCCCGGGGCGTAGGGATCAGCCCACCGTCGCCGAGGCTCGCTGGATCTCCACGTCGCCGCTCACCGAGTGCGCCGTGATCTTGACGGCACTGCCGTCGCCGGACTCCGACGCCGAGCGGTCGCCGAGGTCGATCTCAGAGCTCAGGTCGCCTGACATCGAGCGCGCGTCGACCGAGATGCCGCGGCCAGGTGGGATGCCCACGACCACGTCGCCGCTCACCGTCGCGGCACGGACGCTGCCCGACCACGCCCTGCGGACGGTCACGTCGCCGGAGGTCGACTTCATGGACGCACCCGCCCGGGCATCGCTGACCGTGACGTCACCGCTGATCGACGTGACGTCGACGTGGCTTGACGCAGAACCGATGGACACGTCGCCCGAGACGACCGTCACCGACACGTCGCCGCCGACGTCGTCGAGGTCGACGTCGCCGCTGACGGTGCGCACCTTGACGGATCCGACGACCTTGCTGGCGCTTAGGTCGCCGCTCGCTGTCTTGACGGAGAGCGAGCCTGCGATCGACTGGGCCGTGAGATCGCTGCTCGGCAGCGAGACGTCAACGTCACCCACCTCGCCTCGAAGCCGGATCTCGCCGCCGAGTCCCCGGGCGATCGACAGGAGCGAGCGCTCCGTGCCGGTCGTGGCGACGACCACGTCCGTGCCACTCGGTGCTGCGATCTGGAGGTCGACGCCACTGCGACGCTTCGGGAATGTCCGTGCATTGGGCAGCGTGATGGTGATGATTGACACCCCGCTCGTCTCGGTGCACGTGACGGTCGTGTCTTCGACGAGCGACTCAGCATCCGGGCCCCTCGCGATGAGCTCGACGGTCGCGGTGCCGCTGCCCTCGCCCACGAGGTCGACCGTGTCGTTCGGGTTGTAGATGACGACCCGGGTCTTGCCGGGAGTCGAATAGGTGCTCATGGCGGTATCTCCTCAGGCCTGGCCGTAGCCGGAGAGTCGCCGGTTACGAGGTGAGTGGGGCGCGCCGCGACCGACGGCTGCCTCGAGCGCGCGGACCATCCAGGTGTTGGTCGAGGTGCCTTCGGCTGCGGCCCGCTCATCGATGCGGACCTTCAGGTCATCAGGGAGGCGAAGCGAGAAGCGGGCCTGGTCGGCGGTCTGCTCGGTGGTCCTGGTCACGACGGTGGGCTCGGCTGGGACGAAGGTCACGTCGTCCCCGCTCACCCGAAGGTCGATGCGCTCGATGCCGAGCACCCCGGAGAGCTCGGTGAGCGCCATCGACATGGCCTCGAGCATCCTCGCTTTGGCGAGCGGCAGCGCGACGGTGATCATGCGTTCGGCGACCTTCATCGCCTTGTCGGATCCCATGGACCCGACCGCTTCGAGGTCTGAGCGCAGTGTCTCGGTGAACCATGACGTTTGCATGGCGTCAACCTAGTGCCGAGTTGGCGCTGGCAGGGCCCCTCGAGGGGGTCATGTTGACCGCCTCAGGCGGCGCCTACGCGGGGCAATCCGCACGGTGCCATTGGGAATGCTTGGAGGTCCCAGGTAAGTCCTGAGCTGGGTTGGTGTGAGGCGTGAAATCATCATGACGTCACTATAACGTCATTCTGACGTCTGTCAACTGGGCAAATCTGTCTTTCGTAAAACCAAGTGGCGGAATCGTGACCCCCGGCCAAGCCCGACCGGGGCAGCCCCGTACGCTGGGGGGCACGATGCCCGAGGTTCCGACATCCGACGATGAGCGTTTCATCATGCCGGACACACTGGACCCCAAGGAGCGGTTCACTCTCCCTGAGGGGATGTCGGCCGAGGACGCCCTACAGCGCCTTTTGGGGGCCGAGGAACCTGAGTCTGACGCCGTGGCCGACTTGGGCGTCGAGGGCAGCGTGGACGAGCCGAACGAGGATCTTGACGCGGGTCTGGAAGAGCCAGAGGAGACTGAAATCTAGGCTCGGCAAATGGGGGCCCACCGCCCACTGGCTTGGTGGCATCGTGGCCGGAGTAGGCGGAGCGATTCTCGCGGGCTGGCGCCTACCGCAATTTGGAGGGTCTGCGCTGGGGCGACTGCCCGGTCTGCGCCCAACTGTCAGTCCACCAGCGTCCTACTGACCCCGCCGACCAACGGCGTCTCCCGCAAGACAGCCAACCGCACCACGAGCGAGCGTCGTGTGTGGAAGTGCGGCGCTTGCAAGCGTCAGTTCTCGGTGCTGACCAACACGATCATGCACGCGACGAAGATCCTCGTTCGGATGTCGGCGTAATCTCGACTTGTGCCGTGTCCAAAGGGCGCAGGGGTCTGCGTGTCTGCCCACTTTCAGACAGCAACGCCTTGGGCCTTCTATGTGGCCGTGGTCGGTGCGCTGGTACTGGCCGCGTGCCTCGCCCTCGCAGGGCTGCTCTGGATTAGACGCAAATGGCACGCATCGCGTTCTCGCACACGGACGCCGACCGTCTTTTAAGTCGAAACTTCCCGTAATGACCAGTCGAAGCGTCTCGACATGCGGCCACCTCATGGGTCGATTTCGGCGGGATCGGAGCCCCAGTACGTTGGAATGGTGTTCGCAGTATTCGCGATTTCCGGCAACCGCGACACCAGCCAGCCTTGGGTGGGCTATTTGCTCCTCGCCGCAGCCGCAATCGCCATTCCGTACGCGGCCTATCGCGTCTGGCAAGGACGAAAGGGGCGATAGCCCCGCACGGGCACGCGTTTCTTTGGTCGAAGCTTCCCGCCAAGCCCCTCATCGACTTCTCTCCAGGGAATGAGCAAGATCCGGTTCGGGGGGCATCGTGGCGTGCAGATCCAGCCAGGGTGAGAGCCGGAAGCTGGGATCCGACAGGCGCGATGCCGTCGGTGACGCTCAGTCCTCGAGCGCCTCGATCGCGAACTCGGGGCAGTTGGCGATCGCGAGCCGAGCCGCGTCCTCTCGGTCGGCGGGCACGACGGCGTCGGAGCGAAGCGAGGACTGCCCGAAGTCATCGATGTCGAAGAGGTCCGGGGCGAGCGCGAAGCACCGCGCGTGGCCCTGGCAGCGCTCTGGATCGATGCGCAGCCTCATCGCAGGACGACCGGGATCGATCGGGGTCCGCGAACCTGTCCGCCTGCCCAGGTGACGCTCGAGCCCTCCGAGAGGTGGAACGAGGGGATCTGCTGCAGCCATTCCTCGATCGCGACGCGGAGCTCCATCCGCGCGAGGTTAGACCCAGCGCAGCGATGGATCCCCGACCCGAAGGCGACGTGCCGGTTCGCCGCGCGGTCGAGGACAACCTCGTTCGCACGCTCGAAGACTGTCGGGTCTCGGTTGGCAGCCGGGAAGCTCATCAAGACCTTGTCGCCCGCCTGCATCGGACAGCCGGCCACCTCGGCGTCGGTGGTCACGAGCCGCGCCATCGTGACGGGGGAGTACGCACGAAGGAACTCCTCGACCGCCGTGTCCATCAGCGAGGGGTCCGCGACGAGGCGCTCGCGATCGTCGTCGTGCGTCGCGAGGTGCCACAACGAGGCGCCGATCGCGCTCCAGGTCGTGTCGACGCCCGCGATCAAGGTCAGCATGGCCATCCCGAGGACGATCTGGTCGGCGAGCGGCTCGTCGTCGTGGCGTGCCTGGAGCAGGTCGCTGATGAGGTCGTTCCCGGGCGCCTCCTTGCGCTCTTGGACCTTTGTCCAGAGGAACTCGCCGATCCCGTAGTTGCCGCGCCGGCGCCGCTCAGGGTCGTCAGCGAATTCCAGCGAGTCGCGAACCCACCCGGTGAAGGCATCGGACATCTCGTCGGGGACCGCAAGGACGTGCGAGATGACTCGAACCGGAATCTGCTGGGCGTAGTCCACGGCGGCGTCGGCGTGGCCAACGTCCGCGAACGCCTTGATGAGCGATCGGCAGATGTCACGAGTCAGCGTCTCGTAGGACGCGACGCGCCGGTGCGAGAACCACGGCAGGAGCAGCCGCCGGGTCCAGGTGTGCAGCGGCGGATCCGACGTGATGGGCGGCAGTCCGTACGCGAGGACGTCGTCGCCCTCCTCGGGCTCGATCGTGACCACCGCGACATCGGTCGAGCTGAAGGTCGCAGTGTCGTGCGCGATCGCGGTGACGTCGGCGTAGCGGGTCGGCAGCCATGCGCGTCCGCGACGCTGCGTGGTTGCCACGGGACACGTGGCCCGGAGCTCGTCCCAGATCCCATACGGGTCCTCTACATAGCCGGGATCGAGGACGTCGAAGTCGCGTTCCCAGTCGGTGACCGGCTCAGTTCGTGGCACGTGTGGCCCCCCGCTTTGAGTTGCAGCGCTGCGTCGGGCAATGGTAGTTCCAGGTCCCGGATCCCTCGGCGCCACTCCGGGGCACGACGTCGCTGGTGTCGAGTCAGGCCCGCGGCGCGGCGAACGCGCCGAGGGTACGAGGGTCGACGCCGATCCCGCCACGCGCGCTGCTCTCGTAGATCGCGAGTGCGACGCGCAGCACGTCGAGTGCCTGGTCCGGACCCCACAGGAGCGGACCTTCACGCGTGCGCAGCCACCGCAGCCAGTGGCGTCCTGAGTCGCGGAAGCTGCTGGCCCAGTCGTCGTCGAGCGCGTGGAAGCCCCGCAGCTCGCCATCGCGGTAGACCTCGAGGCTCGGCTGCTGGATGCCACGACCGGTGCAGCGGTTCACACGGGCGAACCCTGCGCGACCGGTGACCTCCCACCGCTCGTCGTTGGTGTAGTAGTCCGAGCGCAAGAACAGGTCCACTGCCAAGGTGACGTCCCAGGAGCCCCGGATGCCGTTCTCGTGCTGCCAGGCCACGGTGGTCGGCGCGTCGAGCGTGATGCCAGGGACGATCTCGGTCGTGCCCACCCACGCGCGCACCTCGGTGATTGGCCCGAACAGCCAGAGCGCCGTCGACAGCTTGTGCCAGCCATCGTCGAAGACCAAGATGCCACGGCCGAGCGCTGCCTGCTCGAACTGCGCCCGATAGGTGTCCCAGGGCACCTCCCACCCGCCACGGCCGCTCGCGACCATCTTCAGGTGGTACCCGACAACGTCGCCGATCGCACCGTCATCGACGAGCGCCTTCAGCCGCACGAGCGGCTCGTAGAAGAGGTAGTTCTCCATGACCCGCAGCGCGACGCCCGTGTCGGCAGCCGCGTCGAGCATGCGACGCGCCTCGTCGAGACTGGTTGCGATCGGCTTTTGGAGGTTCACGTGCCAGCCGTGCCTGAGCAGCTGGACGACGCCGTCGGCATGCGAGGCGATCGGCAGCAGCGCCTCGCATGCGTCGACAGCGATGCCGCTCGCAGCGAGGCCAGCGATCGACGCGAAGAGCTCGGCGTCCGGCCAGTCCCGCGCACGCTCGGCGAGGCGAGCTTCGTCGGGGTCGACGAGCGCGACCACGTCGACGTCAGGGTTCTCGCGGTACGCCAGAACGTTGAGGTCGTAGATCCTGCCGAGACCGACGATCGCGACCCTGATCGGCTGCCCCGATTCGAGCGGCTTCGGCGATGCCGACACATTCGTCGCGGGCGAGGCGTCGCTCATGCGCCGCGCACGACCTCGAGCTTGGTCGCGCAGAACTCCAGCACCTGGTGCAGCGCCGCCATCGTCGGCGAGCCCTCTCGATCGACGAGGTCCTCGGTGAGCACGGAGTGCGCCCCCTTGCGATGGCCGTAAGGGTTGCCCGGCGACGAGTCGATCTCGACGGCGAGGAAGCCATCGCCGAGCTCGCGGCGGAGCGACTCGAACCGCTCGGCCCTGACTGCGCGATCGCCGGTGAATCGAAGGCCGAGCACCTGGGCCCCGTCCTTCACCTTCGCGCGGATCTCGGCGAGCTCGGCGCCCGAGCATCCGAGGTCCTTCGCGCGTCGCGCGCCGATGGGGAAGGGAAGTGACGGCTGGGAGAGGACCGGCGCCACGACCGGGGCGCCCGCCATCATCGCGAGCGCGAAGCCGCCCGTGAAGCACATCCCGACGACTCCCACCCCTGGGCCTCCCGCTCGTTCGTGCTCGGAGCGCGCGAGCGCCCGCAGCCACTCGACGACGGGGCTCGACTTGCCCGTCGCGAGCTTGGTGAACTCCCGCGAGACGCAGGCGCTGGCGAACGAGCGCAGGACGTAGGACCTCTCCGGCGTGCGACCGTCCTCGCCGAACAAGTGCGGCAGGACGACGGACATCCCGGCGTCGGCGACTCGGCGGGCAAAGGAGATCACAAGCGGTGTGATCCCGGGTATCTCGGCGATCACGATCACCGCCGGACCCTTGCCGCACCGCCAGACGACGCGGCGGATGCCGAGCGCCTCGAAGTCGTCTCGCTCAAAGCCGTCGAGCACGCTCGGTGTCGATGCCATGGTTCCCCTTCGCGCCGTCGCGACTGTGGTGCTACTGCACGGAGGCGCCCGATACCGGGAGGCGCTCGCGGTGGTCCCGTAGTCTGCCCGCGTGCCCACCGACGCGCCAACGCGGCGGCTCGCCCGCTTCCTTCGGCACCATGAAGAGGACGACCCGGGGCTCGTAGGCAGAGCGCTCACGCGCCGAGGCTTCGACGTCGAGGTCGTCCTCGTCACCGACGCAACCTCGACGGTCGATCTCGACGGTGTCGACGTCCTCGGCGTGCTCGGCTCGAAGTGGTCCGTGTACGACGACGACAGCGTCGGCGGATGGATCGACGTCGAGCTCGAGGCGATCCGTCGCGCGGACCAGGGCGGCATCGCGGTGCTCGGCATCTGCTTCGGTGCCCAGGCGCTGTGCACGGCGATGGGCGGCAACGTCGAGCCCGCAGGGAGCACCGAGCTCGGCTGGGTCGACCTTGAGGGCGTCCCTGATGAGGGGCTCCCCGAGGGCCCGTGGTTCGAGTTCCACGCCGATCGCTGCGTGCTGCCGCTGGACGCGCAGGTCCTCTTGCGCAATGACGTCTGCGTGCAGGCGTTCCGAATCGGGCGACACCTCGGCGTGCAGTTCCATCCTGAGATCGACACCGGGCAGTTCGCGAGATGGCTGGAGGCCGGAGCTGGCGAGGTGGCAGCGGCCTGCGGCGAGTCCGGAGCGCTGCTGCTCAAGGAGATCGAGTCCAGGGAAGCCGACGCAGCGGCGCGCGTGGACCAGCTCGTCGGCGGCTTCCTCTCGCGTGCGGGCGCCTGAGTCGCGCGCGTCCCGCTCCTTGTCTGCAAAGGTGTCGAGCGTGTCTGCGGCGATCGAGGTGGAGGGACTCCGCCGCACCTATGGCTCGCTGGTAGCCGTCGACGGGGTGAGCTTCTCGATCCCGGCGGGTACCTGCACCGCGCTGCTCGGGCCGAATGGCGCGGGCAAGACCACGACCGTCGAGATCCTCGAGGGCTACCGGCACCGCGACGGCGGCCAGGTGCGCGTCCTCGGCGTCGATCCTGCACGGGGTGACCGTGCCTGGCGCCAGCGCATCGGCATCGTGCCCCAGGACTGCGCCGACCTGCTCGAGCTCACGGTGATGGAGTGCGTGCGGCACTTCGCGTCGCTCTACCCTGCGCCGCGCACGACTGACTCCGTCGTCGAGCTCGTCGGACTCGAAGAGAAGTCCGACTCACGGGTTTCGACGCTCTCGGGCGGCCAGCGGCGCCGTCTCGACGTGGCGCTCGGCATCGTGGGGGACCCAGAGCTTGTCTTCTTGGACGAGCCGACGACGGGCTTCGACCCCGAGGCACGGCGCGCGTTCTGGCAGCTGGTCAAGGTGCTCAAGGGCGATGGGAAGACGATCCTGCTCACGACCCACTACATGGAGGAGGCCGACGCGCTCGCCGACCGGGTGATTGTGGTCAACCACGGCACGATCGTGGCGGACGCGCCGCCCGGCGAGCTCGGCTCGCGCAGCGAGGACCACGCGATCGTGCGGTGGATCGAGCGGGGCCAGGTCGTCGAGCGCAACACGCCGACGCCGTCAGCGCTCATCGCGGAGCTATACGCCAGGGCTGGCGGAGAGCTCATTGACCTCGAAGTACGGCGCCCGACGCTCGAGGATGTCTACCTGCGCCTGGTCGGGGAGCCCGAAGCATGAAGTCCGTCCTCGCGAGCTGGTACGGGCGGTTCCGGATCGAGCTGCTGCTCACGTTCCGCGACCGCCGGACGATGACGTTCACGGTATTCCTGCCGTTCATCCTCTTGCTCCTGCTCGCCAATGTCGTCCACCAGAGCGGCCTGCCGGGGAACGTCTCGTTCGCCCAGTACCTGACATCGGGGATGATCGCGTCGGGGCTCGTCTACGGCGGTTTCCAGTCGCTCGGGATCTCGATCCCTGAGGAACGGCGCAACGGGACGCTCAAGCGCCTGTACGGCACGCCCATGCCGCGCTCCGCGTACTTCGCGGGCAAGGTGGGCAACGTCGTCGTCATCTACCTGATCCAGATCGTCCTCATGCTTGGTCTCGGCGTCGTGGCGTTCCACGTGAGTATCCCGACGAGCGCACCGAGAGTGCTCACCTTCCTGTGGCTCAGCGCGCTGGCGCTCGTCTCGTGCACCGGACTCGGCATCGCGTTCTCCTCGCTCGCGAAGTCGGCGCAGTCCGCAGCAGCCCTGGCAACACCGCTCGTCTTGTTCTTGCAGTTCACCTCCGGCGTCTTTTTCGTGCTGCAGAAGGAGCCGAGCTGGATGCGCGACATCGCCTCGGTGTTCCCGCTTCGATGGCTGTGCCAGGGGATGCGCTCGGTCTTTCTCCCGCCGAGTTACGGGCACTTCGAGGTTGGTGGCGGCTACCACCTCGGCCAGGTGGCGATCGTCCTCGGCCTTTGGTCGGTGGTCGCCGTGGCGCTGTGCCTCAGGACGTTCCGCTGGTTGCCCCTCGGCGAGGACTGACGTGTTTGAGACCGACGGCGAGCTGCAGGCAGTCCAGGCACTGCTTGACTCGTCGTTCGCGTCCGCAGGCGAGCACCTGACAGGCATCATCTCGCCCGAGCGGCGGCTCACCGCGGCCGAGTTGTGCGCGTACCTGACCGGCGTGAAGCACCTCGTCGTCTCCACGGTCTCCGCCACGTGCGAGCCGAGGTGCTCTGCAGTCGACGGCCTGTTCCTCCACGCCAGCCTCTGGTTCTCGACCTCGGCGACGTTGCTCAAGGCGCGTCACCTCGAGCGACGCCCGGCACTGAGCGCTGCGCACGTGATCGGTGACGTGGGGGTCTTCGTCCACGGGCTCGCGCGCGTGACCTGTGGCGCGACCGATGCGGCAGCTGCTCTCTCGCACTCTTGGTCCGACGTGTACGGGAGCGGCACGCCCGAGGTCTGGGTGTCGACGCCGAGCGACGCTCGCTGCGTCCAGATCGCCGCGACCTCCCTCTTCACGTACGCGTTCAGCCGAGATCGCTTCGACGCGCTCATCGATGCTCGCCCCGACGACGCCGCGCACTGACACGCGTGCCAACTGCTTCCAGCAATGAGGAGGGCACCGGCGCCGAGCTCGAGCTTGAGCTCGGCGGACCTGCGGCGGGGGGCGGCTTCATCGCCCACGACGACGCCGGACGCGTCGTGTTCGTGCGGCACGGGCTGACCGGCGAGCGGGTGCGTGCCGTGATCACCGAGTCGCACGCCACCTGGGCGAGGGCTGACACCGTCGAGGTGCTCACCGCGTCGCCGCACCGCGTCGTGGCGCCGTGCCCCTACGCGGGGCCAGGTGCGTGCGGTGGGTGCGACTACCAGCACGTCGCGCTCGACGCCCAGCTTGAGTTGAAGCAGCGCCGTGTCGAGGAGCAGCTGCGAGCGATCGCCCTCGTTGATCTCGACGTGCCCGTCGAACGGCTCGCCCCAAAGAGGCGCGGGCTCGGGACGAGGACCCGGGTCCGCTACGCGACCGACGACGAGGGCGTGCTCTCGATGCGTCGGAGCGGCAGCCACGAGCTCGTCGCAGTCGAGGCGTGCGCGCTCGGTGTGCCGTCGATCGAGGCCGTGTCGCGATCGCGGTCGAGCTGGGCGAGCGACGCCGAGGTCGAGGTGGTTGCACTTGCCTCGGACCGGGCACCGAGCGTCGTTGTCGCACAGCCACGGCGCGATGCCGCCCACGACCACCGCCCCCGCCGCGTTGAGGTCCTCGACGAGCCGGGTCTCTCGCAGCGACAAGAGATCACCGTCGGCGGGCACCACTACGACGTGTCGCCCGGGGTGTTCTGGCAGGTCCACGAGCACGGTCCCGAGGTGCTCGTCCGCGTGGTCCTCGACGGCCTCGCCCTTGACGCGGGGGACCGCGCCTGCGACCTGTACTGCGGTGCGGGGCTCTTCACCAAGGCCCTGGCCGGCGTGGTCGGGCCCACTGGCTCGGTGTGGGGCATCGACGCGTCGCGCGCTGCGATCGCCGACGCGCGGCGCAACCTTCGCGCGCACCCGTGGGCACGCGTCGAGACCGCTCGCGTCGACCGTCGGTCGGCCGAGCGGGCCACTCGTGACGCAACCCACGTCGTGTTCGATCCGCCCCGCCGTGGCATGGACCGGGGCGCGCTCCAGTCGGTCTGCGCCTCGTCGGCGCGCCGCTGCGTGTCGGTCTCCTGCGACCCCTCGACTTTCGCGAGGGACCTGCGCCGCCTGCTCGACGCCGGGTGGCGCCTCGAGGCGCTGCGAGCACTCGACCTGTTCGAGATGACCGAGCACGTCGAGCTGGTCGGCGTGCTCTCGCGCTGACCCGCTCTAGGCCGGCGCCCCGCCGCGACCCGCACCCGCCGCGAATCGTGCGGCGTCGTCGAGGGTCTCGCCGGATCGGATCACCTCGAGGCCGTGGTCGACCTCGTTCAGGATCGCTTCGCGCTCGTCGAGGTCCCACTGCTCGAGCAATGAGAGGCGGTCTTCTCGGAGGCACCGCTGGGGGAGCGCGACGAGCGAGTCGGCGAGCTCGAGCGCGGCCGCCAACGCCTCGCCGTCGGCGACGACGCGGTTGACGAGGCCCATCGCGTGCGCCTCGCGCGCGTCGACGCCGCGGCCCGTGAGGACGAGGTCCAGCGCCCGTGACTGGCCGATGAGTCGCGGGAGACGGATCGTGCCGAGGTCCACCAGCGGCACGCCGAAGCGTCGGCAGAAGACGCCAAGGACCGCGTGCTCGCCAGCGACGCGAAGGTCGCACCACGCGGCGAGCTCGAGTCCCCCGGCGACGGCGAAGCCCTCGATGGCGGCGATCACGGGCTTGGCGAGACGCAGGCGCGTCGGACCCATCGGCCCGTCGCCGTCGCGGTCGACGCGGTTGCCTCGCCCCTCGGCAACGCCCTTCAGGTCCGCGCCGGCACAGAACACGCCGCCGGCGCCTGTGAGGACCGCGACGTCAGCGTCGTCGTCGTGGTCGAAGGAGCGGAACGCGTCTGCCAACAGCGTTGCGGTCGGGCCGTCGACGGCGTTGCGACGTTGCGGGCGATTGATCGTGACGACGCGGACACGTCCGTGCGTCGCGGTCTCGACGTCAGGCATCGGCGCTCCTCGACTCAGCCCGGGACCCTACAGCGCGCCCGCGAGGCGTTGCCGACAGTGTTGGATCGCCTCAGTCGTCATGCGACCAAGTCGCGAGCCAGCGGTCGAGCGGCTCGAGCAGACCCACCCATCCCTTGTAGGCCGCGACGTCGGGGGTCACGGTGCGCATGGTGTCGCGCAGGGCGAGCGCGAACCCAGGGGAGGTGTCGGCGACATCGCGGAGCGGACGAACGTAGGTGCGGATCGTAAAGACAACCGCGCCGCTCAACGGGAGACGCCGAAGCGTCTGGCGCTCCACGCGGAACCACAACGAGCTGCCGAGATCGCCCTCGGACCAGCCAGCCAGGCGGCCCGACGCGGTGGGCAGGTGCAGCTCATCGGTCTCGAGCAGGGTCCAGTTGGCGCGCCAGACGGGCCGGTCCACCGTGAGGCGGTCGAAGAAGGTGGTCGCCGGACCCAACAGCGCGGCATTGAAGCCCGGCACCGGCCCGTGGATCCCGTCGAGCGATTGGCCCAGCTTCTCGGTGAGCGACCACCGGCTCGGAAAGCACACGCACGCCGCGGTGAGGCGCCAGGTCCCGTCGTCGTGCTCGAGGACGCAGAGGTCCTCTTGGACGAGGAGCGACGCGGTGACGACGGCGTGCCCGGCCGTGGCGTCGATCACCGTGCCCACGGGCCCAGGACCTTGCCAGTCGCCGCCGAGCAGCGCGGCATGGTGCGTGCTGAGGTACCCGACCACGAGCCTGAGCAGCTCGGCGCTCGCGCGCTCGCTCCCGGGCAACGTCGCCACCACGGTGTCGTGCGCCTCGTCAAGGAGCCGGGCCTTGCGACGCAGGTCGCTCTCGCGCTGGCCGTCGACCTCGAGCCAGCGGTCAGGGTCGAGCCGGTGCAGGCCCATCGAGAGGTGCCAGGGTCGGCCGTCGACCGGCACGTAGGGGGGACCGGTCACCACGCGATCATGACGCGTGCGACGCCGCCTCACGGCGCGGGGGAACGCACAGCAGGACCGGTGTAGATTGTTCCATGGCACCCTCCCTCGCGGGACCGAGCCGTCGGCCATGTCGTTGAGCGGACGACGATGAGGCTGGCACACGGGCCGTGAGCACGCGCGCCGACGCACCTCGCGGACGACGGGGACTCTACGACCCGTCCTTCGAGCACGATGCCTGTGGCATGGGGCTTGTGGCTCACCTGCACGGCTCGGCGACCCACGGGCTCGTGGACCAGGCGCTCACCGTGCTCGAGCGCCTTGCGCACCGGGGGGCTTCGGGCGCAGATCCGACGTCGGGCGACGGGGCGGGGATCATGCTGCAGATCCCCCATGGGTTTCTTCGCGAGGAAGCAGCCCGCTCCGCAAGGCGGCTGCCTGACGTCGGCACGTATCTCACCGGGCTCGCCTTCTTCGAGCAGGGGGCCTCCATCACGTGGGCGCTCGGGGCCATTGAGCGGATCGCAAGCGCTCGAGGCTTCGAGCTCGTCTGGCTGCGGGCGGTTCCGACCGACTCGTCGGGGCTCGGCCCTGGGGCGCTCATGGCGGAGCCGACGATCCACCAGCTCGTCTTCGAGCGCCGCGCCCGCGACGCCCGTGATGCCATGGCGCTCGAGCGGGACGGCTACGTGTTGCGCAAGGTGTTGGCCCGCGAGGTGCCGCAGTGCTACTTCCCGTCGTTGTCGGGGCGCACGATCGTCTACAAGGGCATGCTCACCTCGGGGCAGTTGCGGGGCTACTTCCCCGACCTCGGCGACGAGCGTGTCGCGAGTTCGGTCGCGATCGTGCACTCTCGTTTCTCGACGAACACGTTCCCCTCGTGGTCGCTCGCTCACCCGTTCCGCTATGTGGCGCACAACGGCGAGATCAACACCATCCGTGGGAACCGCGACTGGATGCGAGCGCGCGAGGCGCTGCTCGCGTCGCCGCTGTTCGGTGACGACCTCGCCGAGCTGTTCCCGATCTGCACCCCCCAGGTGAGCGACTCAGCTTCCTTCGACGAGGTACTGGAGCTCTTGCACCTCGCTGGTCGCTCACTCCCACACGCGCTGCTCATGATGATCCCCGAGGCCTGGGAGAACGAGGCGTCGATGGACCCCGCCCGTCGCGCCTTCTACCAGTACCACGCAAGCCTGATGGAACCCTGGGACGGGCCCGCCGCGGTCGTGTTCACCGACGGCACCGTCGCGGGTGCGTCGCTCGACCGCAACGGGCTGCGACCGCTGCGGTACTGGGTGATGGACGACGGGCTCGTGGTGCTCGCGAGCGAGGTCGGCGTCGTCGACGTGGATCCCGCCACCGTGGTGCGAAAGGGGCGCGTGCAGCCCGGACGGATGTTCCTCATCGACACTGCACAGGGGCGCCTCATCGAAGATGAAGAGGTGAAGGCCGAGCTCGCCAACGCGCACCCGTACGCAGCGTGGCTCGCGTCGGCGTCGATCCACCTCGACGACCTGCCGGCGAGGACGCTGCCCGAGCTGCCGCACACGAGCATCGTGTGGCACCAGCGGCTGTTCGGCTACACGAGCGAGGAGCTCCGCCTCATCATCGCCCCGATGGCGAGCGCGGGGTCCGAGCCGGTCGGCTCCATGGGCACCGACACGCCGCCGGCCGTGCTCTCGTCGCGCCCGCGGCTCGTGTTCGACTACTTCTCCCAGGTCTTCGCGCAGGTGACCAACCCGCCCCTCGACGCGATTCGCGAGGAGACCGTGACCTCGCTCGCCGGCACGATCGGCCCCGAGGGGAACCTCCTCGAGGCACGGCCCGAGAGCTGCAGGCAGATCTCGCTCCCGTCGCCGGTGATCGACCGCGACGACCTCGCCAAGCTCTTGATGGTCGACCACGCCGACGCGGGGCGCGGCTTCAAGGCGGTGCTCGTCGACGGGCTCTTCGAGCTGGCCGAAGGCGATCCGGCGGTGGCGTCATCGAGAGGCGGCGCCCTGCTCGCGAGCGCCATCGCGCACGCCTGCGCTCGGGTCTCCGCTGCGATCGAGCAGGGCGCCAATCTCGTTGTCCTCACGGATCGCAACGCGACGCACGACCTCGCGCCCATCCCGTCGCTGCTGCTCACCGCGGCCGTCCATCATCACCTGGTCCGCGAGCGGACCCGCACGCAGGTGGGGCTGGTCGTCGAGTGCGGGGACGCGCGCGAGGTCCACCACTTCGCGCTCCTCGTCGGCTTCGGCGCCGCCGCGGTCAGCCCCTACGTCGCGCTCGAGTCGATTGACGACCTGATCGCATCGGGCGTGCTCGTCGGCGTGGAGTCGCTCGGGGCCCACGCGAACTACATCACCGCGGCGAGCAAGGGTGTGCTGAAGGTGATGTCCAAGATGGGCATCTCGACGGTCGCGTCGTACACCGGGGCGCAGATCTTTGAGGCGCTCGGCCTCTCGCACGACGTGATCGACACGTACTTCACGGGTGTGGCGTCGCCGCTTGGCGGCGTCGGCCTCGACGTGCTCGCCGCCGAGGTCGGTGCGCGGCACCGCGACGCGCACCCCGCGCGCCCCGCGGAGCGCGCCAACCGTGAGCTGCGCGTCGGCGGGGAGTACCAGTGGCGCCGCGAAGGCGAGTACCACCTCTTCAACCCGCGGACCGTCTTCAAGCTCCAGCACGCGACTCGGTCCAAGCGCTACGAGATCTTCAAGGAGTACACGAGGCTGGTCGACGATCAGGCCGAGACGCTCGCCACGCTGCGCGGCCTCCTGCGCACCGTTCCCGCCGGCGAGCCCGTGCCGCTCGACGAGGTGGAGCCGGTCTCGTCGATCCTCGAGCGCTTCGCGAGCGGGGCGATGTCCTACGGCTCGATCTCCGCGGAGGCCCACGAGACGATCGCGATCGCCATGAACCGCCTCGGCGCGAGGTCCAACACCGGCGAGGGCGGCGAGGACGAGGCGCGCTTCACGCCCGAGGCGAACGGCGACTCGAAGCGCAGCGCGATCAAGCAGGTCGCCTCGGGGCGCTTCGGGGTGACCTCGTCGTACCTCGTCAACGCCGACGACCTGCAGATCAAGATCGCCCAGGGCGCCAAGCCTGGCGAGGGCGGTCAGCTCCCGGGCAACAAGGTCTACCCGTGGATCGCGAAGACCCGGCACTCGACGCCTGGCGTGGGGCTCATCTCGCCGCCGCCGCACCACGACATCTACTCGATCGAGGACCTGGCCCAGCTCATCTACGACCTCAAGAGCGCGAACACCGAGGCTCGCATCCACGTGAAGCTCGTCGCCCAGGTGGGCGTGGGGACCGTAGCGGCGGGCGTCGTCAAGGCCCACGCCGACGTGGTGCTCATCTCGGGCCACGACGGGGGGACCGGCGCCGCGCCGCTCACGTCGCTCAAGCACGCGGGCATCCCCTGGGAGCTCGGGCTCGCCGAGACCCAGCAGACCCTGCTGCTGAACGGCCTGCGCGACCGGGTCGTGGTGCAGGTCGACGGCCAGCTGAAGACAGGGCGCGACGTGGTGATCGCGGCCCTTCTCGGCGCCGAGGAGTTCGGCTTCGCCACCGCGCCGCTCGTCGTCGCGGGCTGCGTGATGATGCGGGTCTGCCACCTCGACACGTGCCCCGTCGGGGTGGCGACGCAGAACCCCGAGCTCCGGGCGCGCTTTACGGGCACGCCGGAGTTCGTCGAGACGTTCTTCGAGTTCCTCGCCGAGGAGGTCCGAGAGACGCTCGCGTTGCTCGGGCTGCGGTCGATCGACGAGGCGGTCGGTCGCGTTGACCTGCTCGACATCGAGCGCGCGGCGAGCCACTGGAAGGCGGGATCGCTCGACCTCACACCCTTGCTCGCCGCGGTCGAGCCCGCGCACGGGTCCTGGCCGCGGCACCGCCGCGCCCAGGACCACGGCGTCGAGCGCGCGCTCGATCGCACCATCCTCGACGAGGCGATCGAGCTCGCCGCGGTCGGCGAGCGGTCGTGCTTCGCGCTGCACGTGACGAACGCCGACCGGGCCGTCGGCACGCAGCTCGGCGCGGCGATCACGAGGCGGTTCGGCAGCAAGGGGCTCGACGACGACACCGTCACGGTCGAGTGCACCGGCTCGGCCGGACAGAGCTTCGGCGCCTTCATCCCCCCCGGGCTCACGCTGCGGCTCACAGGCGACGCCAACGACTACCTCGGCAAGGGGCTCTCCGGTGGGACGATCGTCGTCGCCGCGCCGCGGGAGTCCGGCTTCGACGCCGCCGCCCAGGTGATCGCGGGCAACGTCATCGGCTATGGCGCGACGGCGGGGCAGCTGTACCTGGCGGGCCAGGTCGGCGAGCGATTCTGCGTGCGCAACTCGGGCGCCACCGCCGTCGTCGAGGGCGTCGGCGACCACGCATGCGAGTACATGACTGGCGGCCGCGTCGTGGTGCTCGGAGCAGTCGGGAGGAACTTCGCCGCGGGCATGTCCGGCGGCATCGCCTACGTCTTTGACCCAGCGGGCTCCTTTGACGCGAAGGTGAACCGCGAGATGGTCGACGTCGAAGGCTTGGACGACGACGACGAGGAGTGGCTGGTCGAGCGGCTGGGACGATTCTGCTCGCTCACGGGCTCGCATACCGCGGCCTCAATGCTGGCGGACTGGCACGCCGCCGTTGCGGACTTCAAGAAGGTCGTGCCCCGCGAGTACCGCCGGGTCCTCGAGGCAATCGCCACGGCGCAGCGCGAGGGGCGCCCCTCAGACGACGCCGTGATGGGGCTGGCCCGTGGGTAGGCCAGCAGGCTTCTTAGAGCACGGTCGCGAGGAGGCGAGGCGACGCCCCGTCGAGGTTCGCCTGCGCGACTGGCGCGAGGTCTACGAGCAGCGCGACGCGTCGTCGATGCGCACGCAGGCAGCCAGGTGCATGGACTGCGGCATCCCGTTCTGCCACGATGCCTGCCCCCTCGGCAACCTGGTGCCCGAGTGGAGCGACCTGGTGTCGCACGACGACTGGTCGGCGGCTGACGCGCGCCTGCACGCGACGAACAACTTCCCCGAGTTCACGGGCCGTCTGTGCCCTGCGCCGTGCGAGGGGGCGTGCGTCCTCGGGATCGACGACGAGCCGGTGACCATCGAGCGCGTCGAGCTCGAGATCGCCGAGCGGAGCTTCGCGGAGGGATGGGTCACCCCGATCCTGGCGGCCCCCACGGGGCGCACCGTCGCGGTCGTCGGCTCGGGCCCCGCGGGGCTTGCCTGCGCCCAGCAGCTCGCGCGGGCGGGCCACGCCGTCACGGTCTTCGAGCGCGCCGAGGCGCCAGGGGGGCTCCTGCGCTACGGCATCCCGGAGTTCAAGCTCGAGAAGTCGGTGATCGACCGACGGCTCGCACAGCTCGTCGCCGAGGGCGTCACGTTCCGCTGCGGCACGTCGGTCGAGACCTCGCCTCCAGGTGCCGCGCCCGAGGGCGTCGAGGTGGTGGCTGCCCGTGGGCTGCAGGCGGAGTTCGATGCCGTGGTGCTCGCGACGGGCTCGACGGTGCCGCGGGACCTGCTGATCGCGGGCCGCGGGCTCAGCGGCGTCGCGTTCGCCATGGACTACCTGCGGCCGAGCAACCTCGTGCGCGAGGGTCGGCTCGACGTCGTGCCCCACGACGCCGCGGGCAAGGTCGTCGTCATCGTCGGTGGCGGGGACACCGGGGCGGACTGCCTCGGCACCGCGCACCGACAGGGCGCCCGCTCGGTGACCCAGCTCGAGATCCTGGAGGCGCCGCCGGCGGCGCGGGCGCCAGACAACCCGTGGCCCACGTGGCCGGTGATCCTTCGGACGAGCTCGGCGCACGAGGAGGGGGGCCTTCGCCGCTTCGGGCTGCAGACGGTCCGCTTCGTCGGCGAGCGGGGCAACGTCATCGGCCTCGAGGTGCTGCCCGCGTCCGAGGGCGCAGCAGGCGACACCGCGCCGCGTGCGATCCCCGCCGACCTGGTCGTCCTCGCGATGGGATTCTCGGGGCCCGAGGCGGCCCCTCTCGAGGCGCTCGACGTGGGCCGCAGCTCCCGCGGCACGGTTGCGGTCGACGCGGCGTGGTCGACCTCGGCGTCCAAGGTGTTCGCCTGCGGCGACGCGGTGCGAGGACAGAGCCTGATCGTCTGGGCGATCGCCGAGGGCCGGTCGTGCGCGGTCGCGGTCGATCGCGCCCTCATGGGGTCGACCGAGCTGCCGGTGGCCGTCGTCCCGTACGAGGCTGCCCTCGCCTGAGGGCAGCTCCTCTTCCTCAGCGGTTCTCAGATGACGTGAAGGTCTGTGCGATCGACCCGATGCCCTCGACCCAGCTGTGCAGCACGTCGCCGGGCTCGAGGTATCTCGGCGGCGTTCGTCCTGCGCCGACACCGGCCGGCGTGCCGGTGTAGATGACGTCGCCTGGCAGCAGCGTCACGATGCCCGACAGATAGGCGATGAGCTGCGGCACGGAGAACACCATGTTCGTGCTCGTGCCCAGCTGGACCTGGTCACCGTTGAGCTCGCAGCCGAGCGCGAGGTCGTCGGGGTTCTCGAACTCGTCGGGCGTCACCACGCACGGTCCCATCGGAGAGAAGCCGGGGTACGACTTGGCGAGCCCGAACTGGGGCACCGGCCCGCTCCGCTGCAGCACGCGCTCGCTCAGGTCCTGCCCGACGCTCAGCCCCGCGACCACGTCCCAGGCGCGCGCCGCGGTGACCGCCCGGGCGACCTCGCCGATCACCACGACGATCTCGACCTCCCAGTCGACGTTGCCCTCGGGCAGCGCGACCTGCGCCGACGCCCCTGTCAGCGAGCTCACGAACTTGGGAAAGACAAGCGGCGCCGTCGGCAGTGCCATCCCGGTCTCTTCGGCGTGGTCCACGTAGTTGAGGCCGATGCCGAATGACTGTCGAGGCGCTGGGCTCGGAGGGCCGCAACGCTCGGGCGCGAACGCCTCGAGCGGCACCTCGACGCGCTCTGCCCACTTGCGAAGCTCGGCGAATCGCTGGAAGCCGATGGCGGGGTCCGAGTCGAATCGGTCGTCGCTTGCTTCGGCGACGTCGACCGCGCCGTCGCCGACGAGCAGCTTCAGGCGGCCATCCACGTTGGCGATGCGCATCCGTCCTCCTCGATCGATCGCGACAAGCCGCGCACGTCGCTGCGCGCGGGCACGCTACCTCCAGCGAGTCATCCGACTCGTGCGAAGTAGTGTCACGTCCTTGACCCTCCTTTGCGCGACGCTGCTGGCACACAGCCCGGTCCGATAGATGGACAAGGTCGTGACCTCGGCGTCTGAGGCAGTCGCCGACGTCTGCGACGGGGCGTCGCTCGCGGTCGGGGGCTTCGGCCTGTGCGGCGTGCCTTCGTCGCTGATCCAGGCGCTGCACGACCGAGGCGTCCGTCAGCTCGAGACCGTCAGCAACAACTGCGGTGTCGACGAGTGGGGGCTCGGGATCCTCCTGTTCGCCAAGCGGATCGCACGCACGACCGGCTCGTACGTGGGGGAGAACAAGGAGTTCGAGCGCCAGTTCCTCGCCGGCGAGCTCGAGGTCGAGCTCGTCCCGCAAGGCACCCTCGCTGAGCGGCTCCGCGCCGGCGGCGCCGGCATCCCCGCCTTTTTCACACCGGCGGGTGTCGGCACAGACGTCGCGAACGGCGGGCTGCCGTGGCGCTACGACGGCGCCGGCGGGATCGCCATCGGCTCGCCGCGGAAAGAGACCCGCGAGTTCGACGGCACCGTCTACGTCTTGGAGCGCGCGATCCGCACCGATTTCGCCCTCGTCCACGCCCGGTACGGGGACCGTCTCGGCAACCTCATCTACGAGCTGAGCGCGCAGAACTTCAACCCACTGTGCGCCGCCGCAGGTCGCGTGACGATCGCGGAGGTCGAAGAGCTGGTCGAGCCCGGGGACCTGAACCCCATGCACGTCCACACGCCAGGGATCTTCGTGCAGCGCGTGGTGCACACCGTGGACGTCGACAAGCGCGTCGAGCGACGGACCGTGCGGCCGTGACGCCTCGGAGCCGCGAGGAGCTCGCGGCTCGCGTCGCGCTGGAGTTCGAGGACGGCCAGTACGTCAACCTCGGGATCGGGCTGCCGACGCTCGTCCCGAACTACGTCCCCGACGACATCACCGTCGTGCTGCACTCCGAGAACGGCCTCCTCGGTGTCGGGCCGTACCCGAGAGACGACGAGGTGAATCCCGACCTCATCAACGCAGGAAAGGAGACCGTGACCCTGCTCCCGGGCGCGTCGGTCTTCGACTCGGCGACCTCGTTCGCGATGATCCGTGGTGGCCACGTCGACGTCGCGGTGCTGGGCGCGATGCAGGTCTCGGCGACCGGCGACCTCGCCAACTGGATGATCCCGGGCAAGGTCGTGAAGGGCATGGGCGGCGCGATGGACCTCGTGCACGGCGCGCGACGGGTGATCGTGATGATGGAGCACGTCGCGAAGGACGGCAGCCACAAGATCGTCGATGCGTGCACGCTCCCACTGACCGGCAAGGCGTGCGTGCACCGCATCATCACGGACCTGGCGGTCCTGGACGTGACACCGAGCGGTCTTGCGCTCCGCGAGCTCGCACCGGGCGTGACGCTCGACGAGGTGCGCGAGGCAACAGGTCCAGCCTTTGACGTTGCCCTCGAGGACACGGCCCGGACCTGAGCCCCCGATGGGGACATGGGTACGCTGGCGGATGACACGCGGGGCGATCGGGGGACGAGGCGATGTACTTGCTTTGGGCACTGCTCTTTCGCACAAGCCCGTTCCAGCGCCAGGCGTTCGACGAGGTCAACAACGAGGGCCTGCGCGAGGCTGACGACGAGCACTACTTCCAGCAGCACCCCGACGGCAGGCCAAAGCGCCTCCGCGCGACGTGGGCAGAGTGGGTCAGCTTCGTCTGCGTTGTGGCCCCATTCGCCGGTGGTGCCGCGGTGATCGTGGCCCTCTTCATCTCGAAGATCGGCATGCTCGCGATCCTCGCGGCAATCGTGGCGCTGCTCTTCGGCGTGGATGCCGGGCGCCTGACCCTGGCGGTGCTCGGCCGACGACGGCTTCGGGCCGGATCGGCGTCGATGGCCGCCCAGCGCGGCATCGTCACCTAGAGCACTCCGGGCCGCTTGCGCGCGACCCCGAGCCGATGCCTTCGCAGGTTCTTGCTGCGATCAAGTCTTCGTGGAGGTGGCGGGTATCGAACCCGCGTCCGCTGGGTTCTCAGTGGGCCTTCTCCGAGCGCAGTCGACAGGGGATTGTCGGGGGCGTCGCTGCTGTCGACGGCGTCGACGCCCCGTATCCGATTTAGTTGTCCCTCGTGCTCCATCGGCACGTGCTCGAGGTAAGCCCTACTTCATGATGCCCGTTATCTGGTCCGTAGGGCTGGGACCAGGTGGACATCGCTGCCCTAGGCAGCGAGCGCGAGCTGAGGCTCGGCGTTTGTTTGTTTGTTCCGGCTCTTTAACGTGGCTCCGGAGACCACGGCTCGCTTCTCCCACATCGACTACCAACGTCGAGACCATTCACCCCCGTGTCGTGCGGTTCTGCACCGCTCCGCCATGCTACCGGTCAGCGTTCGAAGGACACGTCGCACCCGATCCTGCCTGCAGCGACGTGACACACCCTGGGCGGTCGCTCGGCGATCCGATCTTCAGCCGGCGCGCTCGGCGCCGCGCAGGGCGCGGGCCATGTCGCGCTCGGCATCGCGCTTGGCGAGGTCCTGGCGCCGGTCGTAGAGCTTCTTGCCCTTGGCCACGGCGAGCTCGACTTTCACCTTGCCACCCGAGAAGTAGACGCGGAGTGGGACCAGCGTGAGCGGCTGCGCCCTCGTGCGGCCCAGGAGCTCGTCCACCTGGCGGCGGTGCACGAGCAGCTTTCGACGCCGGTCGGGATCGTGCGCGGAGAAGCCCACGCCGGTCTTCCACGGGGGGATGTGGGTGGCTAAGAGCCAGAGCTCACCGTCGTCGACCCTCGCGTAGCCGTCTGCGATCTGGGCGGTGCCCTCACGCAGCGACTTGACCTCGCTGCCCTGCAGGACGATCCCGCACTCGATGCGGTCGAGGATCTCGTACTCATGTCGGGCGCGCCGGTTGGTCGCGACGGTCCGGTCCGAGCCGCGGGCGGCTTCCTTGGCCGCCTCGCGCCGTGCGATCGTCCGCTTCGCCCTCGCCATGACCGCAGCGTAGAGCGGGGTGCGCGCGCACCACGTCGGTACGCTGCATTGGTGCTCACCGTCACCACCGACGTGCGCGATCGGATGGTCGCGCACTGCCTGTCCGAGCTGCCGCTCGAGGGCTGTGGGCTGCTGCTCGGCGCGACGGGCGACTCGGCTGTCGACGTGGTGGGCACACGCAACGCGGCGGCCTCGGCGATCCTGTTCGAGGTCGACGCTGCCGACCACCTCGCGGTCGACCGCGGAGCGCGCGAGCGTGGCCTCGAGATCGTCGGCGCGTTCCACTCCCACACCCACACCGACGCCTGGCCCTCGCCGACCGACGTGGCTGCCGCCGTCGACCCCGAGTGGCACTGGGTCGTGATCTCGCTCCGCCACTTCGAGCCGGTCGTCCGGTCCTTTCGGATCGTCGAGGGCATCGTCGACCACGAGCCGGTGTCGCTGTACTAGCGGGTCGCCGCCGCAACTCGCGGTGGTGAGAACAGGGGGATGCAGATGCTGGGAGCCAGCCACGACGCGACCATCACGAATCTGGCGCTGCTCGCGCTGCGCGGGACGATCGGTGCGATGATCGCCGCGCACGGACTGAACAAGTTCTTCGGCGGCGGGCGCATCGACGGCACGGCGGGGTGGTTCGAGTCGATCGGCATGCGGCCCGGCCGCCTCAACGCGCTGGCGGCCGCAACGACCGAAGTGGGAGCCGGCGCGCTGCTCTTGCTGGGCCTTGTGACGCCCCTCGCCGCAGGCGGGCTCATGGCGCTCATGGTCGTTGCGATCGTGACGGTGCACCGCAAGAACGGGTTCTTCGTCTTCCGACCTGGGCAGGGCATCGAGTACTGCCTGGTGATCGCGGTGGTGGCGGGCGTCATTGGCGCGCTCGGCCCGGGCGAGTGGTCGCTCGACCATGCCTTCGGTGTCTGGCCGCACTCGAGGATCGTGGGGCTCTGCGTCGCGGCCATCCTGGGCATCGGCGGTGCCACGCTGCAGCTCCTCGCGGTGTGGCGTCCCCCCAATCCGACCCCCTGAAGTCACGGCATGTGCCGCCTCCGGTAATATGTGACCAGTTGGGTCAGGAATCAGACGGGAGGTCTGGCGTGCCGGTCACCGTTCGTATACCGGGCGTCCTGCGGGGCGCGACGGAAGGCGCGAAGACCGTCTCGCTCGACGGGGCCACGGTGGGCGACGTGCTTGGGCGCCTGGCTGCAGACCACCCGGGCGTGCGCGACCAGGTCTTCACGGCCGACGGCTCGCTGCACCGCTTCTTGAACGTCTACGTCAACGACGACGATGTCCGCTACACCGGCGGGCTCACGACCACCGTCCGCACTGGCGACGAGATCACGCTGCTTCCCGCGGTCGCCGGGGGCGCTCGCTGATGGCCAGGTACGGCTCGGTCCTCGACCTCATCGGCGACACCCCGATGGTTGACGTGAGCGCGCTCAGCCCCACCGAGTCGGTCCGAATCTGGCTCAAGCTCGAGGGAAAGAACCCCGCGGGGTCCGTGAAGGACCGCGTCGCGCTCGCGCTCGTCGAGGCCGCCGAGGCCGACGGCGTGCTCGTGCCCGGCAAGCCCGACCAGGTGCTGCTCGAGCCCTCGAGCGGCAACACCGGGATCGCCCTCGCCCTCGTGTGCCGGCTGCGGGGGTACTCGCTCAAGGTCGTGCTCCCCGACAACGTCTCGACCGAGCGCCGCCAGATGCTCGAGGTCTACGGCGCCGAGATCATCGACTCGCCGGGGGCCGAGGGCTCCAACGGCGCGGTGCGCCGTGCCCGCAGCCTCGCGATCGACCACCCCGAGTGGGTCTTTCTGTACCAGTACGCCAATCCTGCGAACCCCGCGGTCCACTTCCAGACAACGGGGCCAGAGGTCCTGCGCGACTGCCCCGAGGTCACCCACTTCGTGGCGGGTCTCGGGACGACGGGCACGATCGTGGGCGTCGGCTCCTACCTGAAGGAGCACCGTCCCTCGGTTCAGGTCTGGGCGGTCGAGCCGCCCGCGGGCGAGCTCGTCGACGGGCTCCGGAGCCTCGACGACGGCTACGTGCCGCCCGTGTTCAGCGACGCCGACGGCGAGGAGCTCTTGGACCGCCGCGTCGTGGTGCGGCCGAAGGAGTCGATCGAGTGGACGCGCCGCCTCACCGACCTCGGGCTGTTCGTCGGGGTGTCGACCGGCGCGGCCATGGCCGGCGCGATCCGCTGCGCGGCGAGCATCGACGAGGGCGTCGACGCCTCGATCGTCGTGATCTCGGCGGATGACGGGTGGAAGTACCTGTCCGGGGACATCTGGGGCGGTGACCTCGACGACGTCGTCGAGCGGGCGAGTCGCACCATCTACTTCTGAGCCCCACCTACACTCGCGGCGTGGAGCGACGTGGCTGAGGACCTCACCCGTCGACACGACGGCCGTGCGCTCGACGAGCTGCGCGACTGGTCCTTCGAGCGCAACTACACCGTCTTCGCTGCTGGCTCGGTGCTCGTGCAGATGGGCCGAACCAAGGTGCTGTGCACCGCCTCGGTCGAGACCGACGTGCCGCGGTGGCTGCGTGGGAGCGGCAAGGGCTGGGTGACCGCGGAGTACTCGATGCTCCCTGGCTCGACCTCCGAGCGCGCCTCGAGGGAGGCGGCCCGCGGCAAGCAGTCCGGCCGCACCCAGGAGATCCAGCGACTGGTCGGGCGCTCCCTGCGCGCCGTGACCGACCTCACCGCGCTCGCCGAGCTCCAGATCACCGTCGACTGCGACGTGCTCCAGGCCGATGGCGGGACGAGGACCGCATCGATCTGCGGCGGCTATATCGCCCTCCACGACGCCTGCACGCGGCTCGTGGACCAGGGGCGCATCTCGGGCCACCCGCTCGTCGACCAGGTCGCCGCGATCTCGGTCGGCATCGTCGACACCGTGGCAATGCTCGACCTGCCCTACGAAGAGGACAGCCGCGCCGACGTCGACATGAACGTGGTCATGACGGGTGCTGGCAGGTTCGTCGAGGTCCAGGGGACCGCGGAGCGCTTCGCCTTCTCGCGAGGCGAGCTCGACGAGCTCCTCGCGCTCGCGACCTCGGGCATCGAGGTGCTCTTGGGGGCCCAGCGGTCCGCGCTCTCGGTGCCCCCGGGGCCGCTGCCCGCCTGATGCGCGTCGTCCTCGCGACGGCGAACCCCGACAAGGCCGCCGAGATGGCGGTGATCCTGCGCTCCGTCTATGGCCTCGAGCTCCTCTTGCGGCCCGCAGGGCTGCCCGACGTGGTCGAGACCGGGGCGACGCTCGAGGAGAACGCCGCTCTCAAGGCGGCTGCCGTGTCGAGCGCGACGGGAATGGCCGCGGTCGCGGACGACACCGGTTTGTTCGTCGACGCGCTCGATGGCGCGCCTGGCATCTACGCGGCCCGCTACGCGGGCGACAACGTCACCTACGAGCAGAACGTGGCCAAGCTGCTCCACGCGCTCGAGCGCGTGCGGGCGCCACGACACGCGGCCTTCCGCACTGCTGTCGTGCTCGTCGAGCCGGGGCGGCGCAGGCTCGTGGCCCTGGGCGAGCTCCGCGGGGTGATCGCCCGGACGCCGAGCGGCTCGGGGGGCTTCGGCTACGACCCCGTCTTCATCCCCGAGGACGCCGACGGGCGCACGCTCGCTGAGCTCAGTGCCGAAGAGAAGCACGCGCTCAGCCATCGCGGGCGCGCGCTGCACGAGCTCGCGCGCCAGCTCGCCGGCGAGCCCGCGACGCCTGAGCAGCGCTAGGCGGCCGCCCGCGCGATCACGAGCAGGTGGCACGCGAACGCCGCGATCGTGCAGGCGTGGAACAGCTCGTGGTAGCCGAACCAGTTCGGCGAGAGCGACGGACGCTTGAGCGCGTAGAAGGTGGCGCCGATTGTGTAGAGGAGCCCCCCCGCGGTGATGAGCACGAAGTTCGCGACGCCCCCGTAGTGCCAGAGCGCGGGCAGCCAGAACACCGCGGCCCACCCGAGCGCGATGTACAGCCCGGTGAACGCCCAGCGTGGGGCCCTCGGCCACTCACGCGGCCATGCGACGCGGAAGCCCACGATGAGAAAGGCGGTCGCCCACACGACCGACAGCAGGACGGTGGCCTGGCCCGACGGCAGGATCGCGACGGCGATCGGGGTGTAGGTCCCCGCGATGATGAGCGCGATGTTCGAGTGGTCGAGCCGCTTCAGCTTGTCGTGGACCGTGGGGGTCCAGGTGCCGATGTGATACACCGCCGAAGTGCCGAACAGGAGGCACGCGGTCACGGCGAAGAGGCCGATCGCGAGGCGATTGGCGTAGGTGGTGCCGTTCGCGGTCAGCCAGAGCCCCGCGATCAGCGCGAAGGGGAGCGTGCCGAGGTGGAGCCACCCGCGCAGGCGCGGCTTCGTCGGCGCCACCGTCGTGGTCACGACCCAACTCTACGACCCGCGAGTCGGCCGCACCTCGAACCCCGCAGGTACATAGGCTCAGGCAGTGCCAAGCGAGCCGCTCGCGATGTTCCCTCTCGCGGCGGTGGTGTTCCCGACGACAGGGCTGCCGCTGCACGTCTTCGAGCGCCGGTACCAGTGCCTCGCCCGCGACGTGATGTCCGGGACCGGGGAGTTCGGCATCTGCCTCATCTCGAGGGGCTGCGAGGTCGGTGGCGGCGACGAGCGGGTCGACGTGGGGACCAGGGTGCACATCGAGCTCGCCGCACCGCTCGGCGAGGAGCGCTGGATCCTCGTCACCAAGGGGATCGAGAGGATCCGCGTCCTCGAGTGGCTCGAGGACGATCCCTATCCACGGGCGAGGGTCCAGGCGATGCCCGTGTCGGGCGGCGGAGCGACGAGGGACCTCGTCGCATCGACCTTCCGCGCGGTCAAGGCGCTGCGACGGCTCTACTCGGAGTTCGCCGACGGGTGGTCGAGCCCGTGCGTCGACCTGCAGCTTGAAGAGTCGCTCGATGCGGCGCCGTGGATGCTCTGTGCGATGAGTCCTTTGTCGCTGTCGGATCTCCAGATCCTGCTCGAGGTCACAGACGACTACTCGAGGCTCTCGCTCCTGCGCGAGCTGTGCGACGCCAAGCGCAAGGACCTCGAAGACGTGCTCCGACTCAGCGATCAGGGGTGAGCGACCCCGACGTCGCGCTCCTCGAGCTGAACGACGTGCTCGCCATGGAGCTGCGCGGCGCGCTGCCGCCGTCGCACCACCACGCGGCCGGGTTCCCCCGCGCTGAGGACCTCGAGACACTCACCGCGTGGGAGCGCGGCGCGATGGGCTTCCTCATCGTCGACAGCCGGGGCAGCGTCGTGGGGACGTGTGGGTCCCACGGACCTCCCGATGACGGGGCGATCGAGCTCGGCTGGGGGCTCGTTGAGTCGGCCCGCGGCGCGGGCGTCGGCAGCCAGGCAGTCGATCTTCTTCTCGCCGAGGTGCGAGCGCGCTGTCCACTGCTGCGTGTCGTGGTGCGTACTGAGTGGGACCTTGTCGACGGTGCCCCCGCGGCGGTGAGCCCGGCGTCCGAGTTGATTCTCGTACGACGTGGGTTCGTTCCCGACCCCGCCCCCACGGCGAAGGGCGTCCGCTGCTGGACGCTCAGCGAACCGTCGCGCTGACGGCGGCCACGCCGTCGAGGTGCGCGGACACCGCACGCTCGATCGCGCCAGCCGCGTGGTCGGGCCCGCCCGGGTCCAAGACGATGACCTCGAGGGCCCCGACACGGGAGCGACGCAGCGCTCGCCCCGCGTCGTCTTCGACGCGACCAGCGAGCACGAGGGCCGCGAGCGCAGGCCGCACGTCGAGCACCGTCCGGACGACCTTGCCCTCGAGGGTGCCCGAGTCGAGTGCGCCCTCGCCGGTGACCACGAGGTCCGCGACCTGAAGCGTGTCTGACAGGTCGATCGACTCGGCGGCGTAGGCCGCACCGCTGCGCACCGTCGCGCCCAGCGCGACGAGGCCGCCGGCGAGCCCGCCGCCTGCGCCTGCGCCCTGGATCGCCGCCACGTCGACGCCAAATCGCTCGCGATACCAATCGGCAGTGGCAGCCAGTCGGCGCTCGAGCTCGGGCAGCTGTGCCGCCGTGACGCCCTTTTGGGGTCCGAATCGCGATGGCGCCTCGTCGAAGCGGACGAGGACGTCGCAGGCTGCGACGAGTGGGACGTCGACTGCGACGCCCAGTGCCAAGAGGGCCTCGACGCAGCCCCGTCCGCCGTCGGTGCTGGCCGTGCCGCCGACGCCCACCACGATGCGCGCTGCGCCGGCGTGCTGCGCCGCGGCAATGAGCTCGCCGACGCCGAACGTGGACGCCCCGAGGGGCTCGTCGCCCACTGGGGAGGGGAGCAACGCGCGGCCCGCGGCCGCGCAGGACTCGATGATCGCGGTGCGATCCTCGAGCATCGACCATCGAGCACGCGTGGGCGCGCCGAGGGGCCCTCGGACGACGGTCGTGCGCACGTCGCCGCCGAGCACCTCGACGAAGCCCTCGCCGCCGTCGCTCATCGGCGCAGCGACGGCGGTCCAGCCCCTCGAGGACGCGGCGTTGAGGATCGCGACCGCCGCCTCGTCGGCAGTGGCGGTGCCCCGGAACTTGTCGGGGGCAGCGACCAGGTGCGGCAACTAGGCGACGGCGAGGAGGTCGACGACGAACAGGAGCGTCTCGCCCGGGGCGATCGCACCTCCAGCGCCTCGCTCGCCGTACCCGAGGTGCGGCGGGATCACGAGGCGACGACGCCCGCCGACGCGCATCCCCGCGACGCCGTTGTCCCACCCGGCGATCACCTGGCCTGCGCCGACCGCGAACGTGAACGCCTCGCCGCGGTCCCAGGAGGCGTCGAACTGCTCGCCGGTCGAGTGCGCGACGCCGACGTAGTGCACCGTCGCCTTAGTGCCGCTCTTCGCCTCGTCGCCGTCCCCGACGACGAGGTCCTCGATGACCAGGTCGTCGGGCGCGCTGCCGACGTGGGGCTCGACGAATGGCTTGGAGGTCTCTTGCATGCGTCAATGCTAGAAGAGGCAGGCGCGGATCCGTGATTCGAGCGCCCGCGCCCGTCACCGCTGTCAGCCGAGCCAACCCGCGCCGCCTCGAGCCTCCGGCCCCAGGTCGGCACGTCGCTGCCAGGACGCGTGGCTTGTTTGGCGAGCGGTGCGAGGCGCCCAGCACCGAACTGATGGACGGATCTCTGCGCCTTGCGTGCGAGCGAGAGGAGTCGAACCTCCACCCCCGAAGGGACCGGGTCCTAAACCCGGCGCGTCTGCCAGTTCCGCCACGCCCGCATCGTCCCGGATCGACCCTGGACGCACCGAGCCTACGTCGGGCACCGAAGAGCGGCAGTGACGAGAGCGGGCGTTGGTAGCCTCGTGCGCATGGCTGACAGCACGTTCGCGGAGGGAAAGTCGCTCGGGATGGAAGGCGGGATGGAGCTCACGCAGCGCCTCTTGCGCGAGCGAATCGTGTTCCTGGGATCGGTCGTCGACCAAACGGCATCCAACACCATCTGTGCCCAGCTGCTGCTCTTGGAGGCAGAGGACCCCGACCGGGACATCAGCCTCTACATCAACTCGCCCGGTGGTTCGGTCACCGACGGGCTCGCCATCTACGACACCATGCAGTACGTGGGCTGCGACGTCCGAACGATCTGCCTCGGGATGGCCGCTTCCATGGGGCAGTTCCTCCTGTGCGCGGGCGCGCTCGGCAAGCGCTTCGCCCTGCCGCACTGCCGGATCCTGATGCACCAGCCCCACACCGGGACCATGCAGGGCCAGGCATCGGACATAGCGATCCAGGCAGAGCAGATCGTCTACATGAAGCGGATGCTCGCCGAGCGAGTCGCCTTCCACACCGGACAGCCAATCGAGCGGATCGAGGCGGACTCGGACCGCGACAGATGGTTCACCGCCGAGGAGGCCAAGGACTACGGCTTCATCGACCAAGTGATCGAGCGCCACACGGCGCAGGCCGTCACGCACTAGGTGATCGAATCGCCGTCGGCGCCGCCCGGGCGGCGCGCGCCCGAGCAGCGTGATGTCCGCGTCGTCTCTGCGCGCTCGAGCCTCACCCATCGCTTCGCCGAGCTCTGGCGGACCCGTGAGCTGCTCGTCGGCCTGACGCGCGCGGACGTCAAGGTCAAGTACAAGAACTCAGCCCTGGGGCTCTTGTGGTCGATGGTCTCGCCGCTCATGCAGCTGGGCATCTTCTGGCTCGTCTTCGGCTTCATACTGAAGAACGGCTACCCGCACTTCGTCGTGTTCCTCTTCGCCGGACTGATCGCCTGGAACTTCTTCTCCGGGGCGCTCAACACCTCGACCGGGATCATCGTCGAGCGGGCGGGCATCGTGAAGAAGGTCGCCTTCCCCCGCGAGATCCTCGCCCTGTCGACGGTCGGCGCCCAGATCTTCTACTTCTCGATGCAAGCAGTCGCCATGGCGGTCATCCTCGTCGTGCTCCAGGCCTCGCCCGACTGGGGCATCGTCTGGCTGCTCGTGCCGGCGATCGCGGCCCTGCTCGTCCTCGCGGCGGGATTCAGCGTCCTTTTGTCGGCACTCAACGTGAAGCTCCGCGACATGCGCCACCTCGTCGAGGTTGCCATGCAGCTGTGGTTCTGGCTGACCCCGATCGTCTATCCCTACGAGAAGCTGGCCCCGAAACTGCACTCCCTCGGGATCTCGTGGCTCTACCTCGCGAACCCGATGACGCCGATCGTGCTCACGTTCGAGCGCGTCCTGTACCCCCACGTCGGCTTGGTGCCCTCCACGAACTACCCGCCGAACCTCCCGAAGGCCCTGGCGATGCTCCCGGCGTGGTCGCCTGCCAGATACGCCGAGCTCGACTGCCTCATCCTCGCCGCCGGGGTCGCGCTGCTGGTCTTTGCGGTCTGGGTGTTCGGACGCCTCGAGGGCAACTTCGCAGAGGAACTGTGATGGGCGTCCCGGCCGTCGAGGTCCAGCAGGTCTCAAAGCACTTCAGGCTGAACAGCGAGCGGCACAGCTCGCTCAAGGACCGGATCGTGCACCCGGGCCGCTCCACCTACTCGGACCTGACCGCGCTCCAGGACGTCGACTTCGCCGTGGGGGCAAGCGAGACCGTGGGCATCATCGGGCGAAACGGATCCGGGAAGTCGACGCTCCTGAAATGCATCTGCGGGGTGTTGCAGCCGACCTCGGGCAGGATCCTCGTGCGCGGCACGCTGGCCGGTCTCCTGGAGCTCGGCGCGGGCTTCCAGATCGAGTTGTCCGGCCGGGACAACATCTACCTGAACGGCTCGATGCTCGGGCTGTCGCGCAAGGAGGTGGATCGCGCCTTCGACGCCATCGTGGAGTTCTCCGAGCTCGGGCAGTTCATCGACACCCAGGTGAAGTTCTACTCCTCTGGCATGTACGTGCGGCTCGGCTTCGCGATAGCGGTCAACGTCGATCCCGACGTCCTCGTGATCGACGAGGTGCTCGCGGTCGGCGACGAGCAGTTCCAGGCGAAGTGCCTCGACCGGATCCGAACTTTCCAGGAGGAAGGTCGCACCATCCTGTTCGTGTCGCACAACGCCGACCAGATCCGCGCGATCTGCGACCGCGTCGTCGTTCTTGAGGCTGGCCGCATGCTGACCGACGCGTCGCCTGGCGAGGCGGTCCGCGTCTTCCGCGAGAGCCTGGGCGAGACACCTGCTGGCGACGAGCTGGGGGCGCCCAACCGCCAGGAGCGGGCGGTGCGCAACGTCGAGATCCTCGGCGTCGACGTCGTCGGTGGCGCGCGCCTGCACTCCGGGGCTCCGCTGCGCCTTCGCGTGGGGATGCGGACCAAGGAGCCGCTCGCTGCCGGGGTCGTGCTCGAGATCCACAAGCTCAACGGCGAGCTGCTCGTGCGGACGGATCCCGACGACGACCGGTCGCGGGTCGAGATCCCCGGTGGCGAGTGCGTGGTCACCGTCGACGTCGACAGCTTCGACGTGCTCGACGGTGCCTACCAGGTCAACGTTGGCGTCGTCGGGCCCCACGGCACCGCGATCTACGACTGGCTCGAGTGCGCGACCTCGATCGAGGTCATCTACGAGGGACGGGCCTCGGGCACGATCGCGATGGCGCCGACCGTCGCCGTCGAGCCCCGCCCCTGGTACTAGGCCCGGCTGACGGCCACCTCGTCGAGCCTCGGGAACCGCCCAAGCCGCCCGAGCCGTCCGAGCCGCGACACGTCGACCGGCCGGTCCGCTGCTGTCAGGAGCCGCAGGTCGCCGCGCGAGTTGCCGTAGGCGTAGAGGGGCCGCGCCTCGCCGGTGTCCCCGACCTCCAGCTCGCACAGGAGCGCACGCAGCTTTCGGAGCTTCTCGGCACCCCTGCAGTTGCGCCCCTCGTAACGACCTGTCAGCCGGCCGTTGGCGTCGACGGCGAGCTCGGTCGCTGCGGCGCCCTGAGCGCCGATGGCGGCAGCGATGGTGCCCACGTAGAGGGCGGGGGAGGCAGAGACGAGGACGACCACGTGGCCGGCGTCGAGGTGCTCTGCGAGCCGTGCGGCGACGTGCGGGCGGATCGCGGTGCGCAGGTGCTCTGTCGCGAACTGCTCTGACACGGCCATGACGTCGTGCAGCTCGCGCCCCTCGAGCACCGACCGGAAGAGTGACTCCTTGGCCGTGTCGGCCGTGCGCCCGGAGCGGACGGCACCGGCGAGGAGGGCGGGGCCGTGGCGCACGATGCTTGTTCGCACCGACGCACGGCTCGCCACCGCACTCAGCCAGTGCACCACGCTGCCGCCGTCGGTGAGCGTCCCGTCGAGGTCGAATGCCGCGACCGCTGGCGCCGCTGGTGAAGGGGAGGTCGGTGCCATGGCCTCGCGAGAGTCTCGCACCGGCGCGACGTGATCGGACATTCCAGAGCAAACCGATCCGGAATAGGCGCGACGCGCCTGGCGATCGCTACACTGGCCCGCGACGAACTGACCCGCAAGGAGCACTCATGGCACTACGACTCGGCGACCAGGCCCCGGACTTCACCGCGGCGACCACAGAAGGCACGATCAGCTTCTATGACTACCTCGGCGACTGCTGGGGCATCCTGTTCTCGCACCCGAAGGACTTCACGCCGGTCTGCACGACCGAGCTGGGGGCGTTCTCGGCGCGCAAGGCCGACTTCGACAAGCGCAACACGAAGCTGCTCGGCCTGTCGGTCGACTCGGTCGACTCGCACCAGGGCTGGAAGGGCGACATCGAAGAGACCCAGGGCACGGCGCTCAACTTCCCGCTGATCGCCGACGAGGACCGCAAGGTCGCCGATGCCTACGACATGATCCACCCCAACGCGAACGACACGCTCACCGTGCGCAGCGTCTTTGTCATCGGCCCCGACAAGAAGGTCAAGCTGACGCTCACGTACCCGGCTTCGACCGGGCGCAACGTCGACGAGATCATCCGCGTGCTCGACTCGCTGCAGCTGACGGCGGAGTACAAGGTCGCCACGCCGGCCAACTGGAAGGACGGCGAGGACGTGATCATCGTGCCCGCCGTCTCCGACGACGAGGCCAAGGAGCGGTTCCCGAAGGGCTTCACCACGCACAAGCCGTACCTGCGCACGACGCCACAGCCGAACCGCTAGCCAGCCTGCCGCGCCGCGGCAGACCCCCACCAACCGGGAGGAACCGACGTGCCGCTGCCCGCCCACGCCGCAGGCACCTTCTCGATCGCCGAGCGCACGGTGCACCGCCTCGGCTACGGCGCGATGCGCATCACCGGGCCGGGCGTGTGGGGGTGGCCGAAGGACCGAGACGAGGCGATCCGCGTCCTGCGCGTGGCCGTCGAGCTCGGCGTCGACTTCATCGACACGGCGGACTCCTACGGCCCGACGGTCTCAGAAGAGCTGATCTGCGCAGCGCTCCACCCCTATGGCGACGTGTTCGTGGCGACCAAGGCGGGACTGCTGCGAACCGGGCCCGGGCGCTGGTACCCGTGCGGGCGGCCCGACTACCTGCGCCAGCAGTGCGAGCTGTCGCTGCGTCGCCTCGGTGTCGAGTCGCTCGACTTGTTCCAGCTGCATCGGATCGACCCGACCGTCGGCAGCGACGAGCAGTTCGGGCTCCTCGCGGCGCTGCTCGAGGAGGGAAAGGTCCGCGCCGTCGGGCTGTCCGAGGTGAGCGTCGCTGAGCTGGCCGCCGCTCGCGAGGTCGTGGACATCGCCACGGTCCAGAACCACTACAACGTGGTCGAGCGCGGCAGCGAGGCGGTCCTTCATGCCTGCGAGGCAGCCGGGATCGGCTTCATCCCGTACTTCCCCGTCGCAGGCGGCGAGCTCACCAAGCCCGGCGCGGCCGTCGCCGCGGTCGCCGGCGCGCTCGACGCCACGCCCTCGCAGGTGTCGCTCGCATGGCTGCTGCAGCACAGCGACGTCATGGTGCCCATCCCTGGCACCTCGTCGGTGGCGCACCTCGAAGAGAACTGCGCCGCAGCGGAGCTGCACCTGCCTGCAGAGCAGGTGGCGGTGCTCGACGCGCTCGGGGCCGCTGGCTAGCTGTCGACCAGCTCGTCGCGCAGCTGGCGCTTGAGCACCTTGCCAGCGGGGTTTCGCGGCAGGTGCCCGTCTCGGAACCAGATCCTCGTCGGCACGTTGTAGCGCGCAAGCTTCGACGCCACGTGCTCGCGCAGCGCTGACTCGTCGATGATCCGGCCGGGCCGCACGATGACGACCGCACCGACCTCCTCGCCGAAGGTGGGATGCGGTATGCCGATCACGGCGCAGTCCGCGACGTCGGGGTGCTCGAAGAGCGCGGCCTCTACCTCGACGGAGTAGACGTTCTCGCCGCCGCGGATGATCACGTCCTTCGCGCGGTCCACGATGTAGATGAACCCGTCGTCGTCGACGCGCGCGACGTCGCCGGTGTGCAGCCAGCCGTTCGTGAAGACGAGGGCCGTCTCTTCGGGGCGGTTCCAGTAGCCACGGACCACCTGGGGGCCGCGGACCCACAGCTCGCCCGTCGCCCCTGGACCCGTGGGCCGGTCCTCGGGCGGCTCGGAGCCCTCGAAGTCCTCGGGGACCACCGCCACGTCGGTCACCGGCACCGGGGTGCCAACCGAGTCGGGCCTCGCGACGTAGTCGGGCCCCGTGTTCATCGACGTCGCAGCCGACGTCTCGGTGAGGCCGTAGCCGTTGCCGGGCTGCCCGTCGGGGAATGCCGCCTTGATGCGGCGCACCAGCTCGGGCGGTGCTGGCGCCCCGCCGTACGAGACGCTGCGCACCGATGAGGTGTCGCGGCTCTCGAAGGCGGGGGAGTCGAGGATCTGCAGCGCCATCGTGGGCACGCCGCCGAACGTCGTGATCTGCTCGCGCTCGATCAGCTCCAGCGCGCGCTCGGGGTCGAAGTGGTGCATGAGCACGAGCTTGCCGCCGGATGCGGCGTTCACGACCATGCTGGCGAGGCAGCCCGTCGCATGGAAGAGCGGCACGGAGAGCAGGAACGAGTTCTGCACGCCAGAGGGCGCCGCGTCGGGATCCCCGAAGCGCAGCTGGGCGCGCTGGCCGATGAAGAACAGGTTCATGAGGTTCGTGCACGCGTTGCGGTGCGTGCCGACGGCGCCCTTCGGCCGCCCGGTCGTGCCCGAGGTGTAAAAGATCGTGGCGTCGTCATCGGGGTCCACCTCGACAGTGGGCGGCGTGGCGCCGCCAGCCACCTCGCCGAGCACGTCGGCATACGCCCGCACGTCGGTCGCCCCGTAGTCGCCGGTGAGCCGCGCGTCGGCGGCCCGGCTCTCAGCGACGACGAGCACGTGGCTCAGGAACTCGAGGGCATCGAGGTGCGTGGACAGCCGCTCGAGCCGCTCGGTGTCGCAGAACAGGACGCGCGCGCCGGAGTCGGACAGCCCGTAGGCAAGGTCGTCGCCCGTCCACCACGCGTTGAGCGGCACCGCGACCGCGCCGACGGCGATGGTGGACCAGAAGGCAACGACCCACTCAGGGAGGTTGCGCATCGCGATCGCGACCCGATCGCCCTTCGCGACGCCCATCTCGAGGAGCCGCGCTGCCATTGTGGACACCGCGCGGTAGTGACCGTCGAAGGTCATGCGCTCGTCTTCGTAGACGACGAAGTCCTTGCCGGCGTGCAGGGCCGAGAGGTCGAGGACGTTGCGCAGCGTCACCGGCGCGTTCTTCCACACCCGCAGCTCGACACCGCGGATCGTCGCGGTGCCCATCTCGAAGATCGCGCCCTCAGCGCAGAGCTGCGTCGTGGCTTCGGCGAGGCCGAGCGGCTCCCGGCTCACTCGGTCGGCTCCTTGGGCGGTCCGAACAGGGCTGCGCGATAGTGGCGCAGCTCGTCGATCGAGGCGCGCACGTCGTCGAGGGCACGGTGCGAGGTGGGCTTGTCGGGGGCCGAGGTGAGCACCTCGGGCCGCCACCTGCGCACGAGCTCTTTGATCGTGGACACGTCGACGTTGCGATAGTGGAACCAGGCCTCGACGTCGGGTAGGTATTGCTGGAGGAACCTGCGATCCGTCCCGATCGAGTTGCCGCAGAGCGGGACCGCACCTTTGGGCACCGTGGCGGTCAGGAACGCGAGCGTGGCTGCCCCCGCCTCTTCGAGCGTTGTCGTCGAGGCTCGGATCGCCTCGGTGAGCCCGGACGCCCGGTGCATCTCTTGGACGACCGGGACCATCTGGGCGAGCTGGGCGTCGCTCGCGTGCACGATGAGGTCCGGACCCTCGGCGATGAGCTCGAGGTCGTCGTCCGTCACGATTGTCGCGATCTCGACGATGACGTCGTGCGTCGGGTCGAGTCCGGTCATCTCGAGGTCCATCCAGACGAACATCTGGTCGAATCTAGATCGTGCCGGCCCAGCATCCGAGCTGGTCCAAAGGCGTCCCCAGCCAAGACGTGGCCGGACGTTGGTTGGCTAGCCTTCGACCGTGGTTACCGTCCCCGTCGTCGCAGTGAGCGACACGGCGCAGATACCTCGCTATGCCCATCCGGGCGACGGCGGGTGCGACCTCGTCGCGGCCGAGCGCGTCGAGCTCGCGCCGAGCGGCGGTCGAGCGTCAGTGAGGTGCGGCATCGCCGTCGCGATTCCCGAGGGGCACGCGGGCTTCGTGCTGCCGAGGAGCGGGCTCGCGCTTCATCACGGGGTGACGTGTCTCAACGCACCAGGGCTTGTCGACGCCGGGTACCGCGGCGAGCTGCGGGTCGTCCTGGTCAACACCGACCCGGCCACCGCCTTCGTCGTCGACGTGGGGGACCGCGTCGCCCAGCTCGTGATCCAGCGAGTCGAGCAGGCGAGCTTCGTGGAGACCCACGAGCTCACCGACACGTTGCGAGGAGCTGGCGGCTTCGGCTCAACGGGAGTCGTCGCGTGATTCCGGTTCCGCTCGACCCCCTCGACAGCGCGTTCATCACCCTTGAGTCGCCACTCGCTCCGCTGCACATCGCCGCGATCCTCGAGCTCGACCATCCCGAGGGCGGCGCCGTCGACCCCATCACCACCTTCGAAGAGGTGAAGGAGCTCGTCGCCTCGCGACTCCACGAGGTCCCGAAGCTGACGAAGCGCATCCTGCGGGTCCCTTTCGACCTCGCGTGGCCGGTGTGGGTCGACGACCCGGACTTCGACATCGACGAGCACGTGCTGCGCCGAAGCTGCCCCTCTCCGGGCAGCGAGATCGAGCTCGACGCGCTCGTCGGGCGCATCATGGCGACCGAGCTGCCCCCGGACCGGCCGCTGTGGGAGCTGTCAGTCGTCGAAGGCCTTGCTGACGGGCGGACGGCGCTCATCTTGAAGCTCCACCACGCGCTGGCGGACGGGGTGTCGGGAGCAGCGATCTTCGCGGGGCTCTTCGACATCTCCCAGGAGGTGCGACCGCCAACCCCGAAGAGCGGGTCTGCGACCCCGCCGCCGCTGCCCTCACCCCTCGAGCTCCTTGGCCGCACCGCGGGCGAGCTGCTCCGCAGGCCCCACGCGCTCCTCGACGCACTGACGACGGGGATCGAGCAGGCAGGAGCGGCAGTCGAGCGGGTGCTGCGGCCGCCTATCTCGGGCGTCGAGCCCGCCGTGTCCCTCTTTTCCGCCGCACGCATCTCGCTCAACGGCACGCCAAGCCACGCACGACGGTTCACGAGACTGCACCTCGACCTCGCCGACGTGAAGGACGTCGCCAAGCGCCACGGTGCGACGGTCACGGACTTCGTCATGTGCACCGTCGGCGGTGCGCTCCGACGCCTCCTCGAAGCACGGGGCGAGCTGCTGCAGCGCGACCTGGTCGCCTTCATGCCGGTCAACGTTCGCAAGAAGGGGGCCGAAGGAGAGCTCGGCAACCACATCTCTGCGGTCCTCGTCGAGTTGCACGCACTCGAGCTCGACCAGCTGGATCGCCTCGCTGCGATTAGTGATGCGAGTCGAGCACGCAAGCACGGCGACCCCCAAAGCTCCAAGCTCCTCATGGGGCTCGCGGCCGCAGTCGGGCCCACGCTCGCCTCGGTCGCGGGCCAGACGCTCTATGACCTCGAGCTCTTCGACGAGCTCCCGCCGATCGCCAACGTCACGGTGTCATCGGTGCCGGGTCCTCCGATACCGCTGTGGATGGCTGGTCGGCACGTGGCAACGGCGGCGCCGCTCGGCCCGCTCATGGCCGGCATCGCACTCAACATCACCGTGCTCGGGTACGGGGGACTCCTCGAGTACGGCGTGCTCGCCTGCGCAAAGAAGCTCCCCGACCTCACCGAGCTGAAGGACCTGCTCGAAGACGAGGCGACTGGCCTGCTGAAGAGCGACGTCTAGGGCGCCCGTTGGGCCGGGGTCACGCCGCATTGCCCGGCTATGCTTCCTCTCCACACGCGGACGTGGCTCAGTTGGTAGAGCATCACCTTGCCAAGGTGAGGGTCGCGGGTTCGAATCCCGTCGTCCGCTCCAAGTCGAAGTCCTGATCAGGGACGAATCGAGCGCTCTGGAAGGAGCGCGTTTCGAGCATCAGAAGTTGGTCGTGCCAAATTCGTGCCAAATCGGCGACACTGGCGACCGTTGGGATCGTGAGTCGATCGCACAGCACATGGGGGAGCACCAGAAAGCTCAACTCGGGGCGCTGGCAGGCGCGCTACATGGTGGACGGTGTCTTGTTCACCGGCCCGACGACCTATCGAACAAAGCGCGACGCCGAGACGTTCCTCGCGGCCACGAGAGTCAGCCTGGAGCGGGGGAGCTGGCACGACCC
>Ga0208219_1000089_pt1 | contig 40154 bp, 42 predicted proteins | sample NGESurshal072012_7_FD_184469 | JGI IMG/M metagenome (GOLD analysis project Ga0208219, IMG submission 184469) | Arctic peat soil microbial communities from Barrow, Alaska - NGEE Surface sample 53-2 shallow-072012 (SPAdes) | ecosystem: Environmental > Terrestrial > Soil > Wetlands > Peat ... | reverse complement strand
CGCTTCTGCCCCGGCGTGTCGCGCGCCCAGTGCAGCTCGCCGCTGATACACCGGTTCGCGTTGTTTGCCAGCCCGCCGTTGACACCGACGATCCCGAACAGCGGATTCGACGGGTACGAACCCGAGCACTGCGGAAAGGAGGCGTCGTAACCGTTGGTCGGCGACGCGCTGCCGCTGATCAAGATGATCAGCACCACCACAACGACGATGAAGGCGAGCGCGACCACCAGCACCCTCCGCGCTCCGGGCCGGGAACGGCTGGCAGGCCGCACAGGTGTCAAGCTACCAAGGGGCTGGGACATGCGCGGGGCCGCCTCACCGGCCAAGCTGGCGAATGGGTCGCGCCTCGCTCGTTGAGGTCATCGCCCCCACGGCCGCCCGCGCGACCGCCAAAATGCTCCTACCGTTCATCTTCTAACCAGCCGCTCGCGGTGGGCCAACCTCGGGGGACATTCCCGCACGCTGGCGCAGACGAGGAACCTGAACGCTGGCGCGACGTCGGCTTATGCTCGTCGAGTGTGGCGCTCCGATACAGGGCGGTTGAGGGTTGGCGTGCTCGGCGGGCTTGTCCCGGCGGTCTGGGTGCGGTCTTGGCAGGCACTGCCTGGAGCCAGAGCGGTGTTCTCGACGGGAACGGCTATTACGACCTAGGCGAGGTTGTATCCGCCTTTGCTCGGGCCGGGCTTCCAGTCTTCGTGAACAAGTACGCCGCATCCGTCTACCTCGGGACTTGGCAGCTTCAGCAAGCGGGATTACCGAAACCGACGGAGCCGTGGATCCCTAACGGCATTCCGGACTTCGAGAACGATTTCTACGTGTACGTCTTCCGCTCGCCCGCGCTCGCAAGTGCGTTCGTGGCGTTCGAGTGACATTCCCGCACACTGGCGTAACGCGGTGTCTTGCGCCTCGACGGACTGTCGGAGGCATGCAGCTACGCGCGTCGCTTGCGCCAGCCGGATTCCAGAAGACCCCGGCGCACATACGGCAGCACATCAAGTTCTCATGGCAGTCGCCAAGTGCATGCGCGCCAAACGGCGTGCCGTACTTCCCCGACCCAAAATGCCAAGGATCGATCGTCAGCTCGTCGAGCCAATGGGACCCAAGCTCGCCGCAATTCCAGGCCGCCGCGAAGGTCTGCAACCACCTCAACCCAGGTACCGGGTGAGATCGTGCGCCGGCTGCGCGAGGAACGCGAAGAGCTGCTGCTTGTCCCAGACTTGTCATTTCTGGTTGTCGGGCTGGGGTAGCGGGCGCGACGGCTGCGGCCGCGAGTTAGTACGCTCGAGCGGCCTTGGTTGGACCGCTCGACCAGGTCTCGGGCGGTTTTGCCCACCCTGACGAAAGGAGTCTTCATGCGCATTCGAGTGTTGAGCGCGATTGTGCTGGCGAGCGCGTGCACCGCGCTCGTCGTCGCGACCGTGCCCGCCGTCGCATCCCGTTCGGATACGGGGTCGAGCGGCGCCGCGGTGCGCGCGGCGACGTTTCCGCAAATGGATCACGTCTTCGTGATCATGATGGAGAACACGTCGTACTCGGACCTCCTCAGCCCGTCGAATCCGAATACGACGTTCATCCAGGGCCTCGCGAGCAACGACAGCCTTGAGACGAACTATTCCGGGGTGACGCATACGAGTCTCCCCAACTACGTCGCGGTGACGAGTGGGAGCACCTGGGGCTCGAACGCCGACGACGAGGCGCAGGCGGACAACGGGTACTTCAATCACCTCAACCTCGTCGACCAGCTCGAGCAGGCCAAGGTGAGCTGGAAGGGATACATGGACTCGATGCCCTCGGCCGGATACAAGGGGAACTACGGCGACTGCTCGAGCCCGGCCGCGGATCCGGACTGTACGAGCGGCGGTGATACGGGCACGGCTTTGTACGTCCGCAAGCACAATCCGTTCATGCAGTACACGGACGTGCTCGACAACGCGCAACGCCTCGACAAGGTGGTGCCTCTCACCGCGCTGACCGGCGATCTCAAATCCGGGAAGGTGGCGCAGTTCGTGTGGATCTCGCCGAACATCTGCAACGACATGCACGGCGGCGCGCCGGCGTGCCCGTACCCGAACTCGCCGAGCGATCCTGCGCAGGCGACGCTGTACACGGACGGGAACACGTTCCTGCAGACGTGGGTGACCGCAATCATGAAGTCCCGCGCGTGGACGGGCCACTCGGCGATCTTCATCACCTGGGACGAGGGCGGCTACGAGGACAATGCGCCGTACGGCCCCGAGGACAACAGCGGCTGTTGCGACTCGCCCGTGCTCCCGAGCACGCCGGCGAATCCGGCGACGGGCGGTGGCGGCGACCTCACCGGCGGCACGCTGTACGCCGGCGGCCACGTCCCGATGATCGTCGTCCAGCGAAACGGCGCCAAGGGCGTGACCGACGCTGCCCCGACCAACCACTACTCGCTGCTCCAGACGATCGAGCAGAACTGGAACATGCCGTTCCTCGGCAACGCGAGCGACACCGTGCAGGTCCAGTCGCTCGCGCCGCTCCTCGCGAACGGCCACTGAAAACTCAAGGGATCCGGCGCGCCGTCTGCGTCGCGGCGCGCCGGGCCCGCGAAAACCTGGGTCGTCTTCTTCCCTAGACGTCGCAGTCCGAGACGACGAGTCACGACTCCGTCTCCCGTTCGGACCTGCCCAGGGGACATTCCCGATGCTGGCGCATACCAGAGTGAAGCCGTAGCTACTCTCGGCCCGATGGACAGGCAGCCGCGTAGGTCACTATCAATGACCGTGCGCTGGCTAGATGCCTCCGCAGGAGTGACGGGTCGCTGGAGCCCGGAACGTCGGTCGGATACTTGCGTCTGTATCGCTGGATCGATGCACTCGATCGCCGGACTACACGTAATGCGTTCCGCTAGAGGCCGGCGGCTAGGACGCCATGCAGCGCCTGAGAGGCCGCGAACCCCTCGAACTCCAGTTGCGCGACCAGGCCGCTTCGGGAAAACGCCTGCGACTGCAGGTAATCCTTGGCGTCCGCAACAGCTTCCTTCAGGCGCCTTCTGAGTGGTAGAGCGCGTTCGGATCGCCCGGCGACAAGACGCGCAGGTGGGCGCCGAGGCTCTGGAAGGGATGCTCCTGTGACTCCACTGGATAAGCCACACCGCCCTTCTCCGCGTTTCGCACCGCGAGTGCATCGCCGAGGTTCAGGACGAACCAACCGTCGGAGGTGATGTAACGGCCGTACGGAGTGTCGGTGGAGCTTGCTTCGTTCACGGGCTCGTCCTCCTCGGAGTTGGTGCTGACCCTTAGCGATTGCCGAACGCAGGTGCGTGCGAGCATGATCTCCTCGTCCACGCGCGCCAAGGAGGAACAGATGCGCCGCCTGAACTTCACGCAAGACGAGCCTTGGGATGAGGTCGACGAGAACGACCGTCGGCGTGTCCGCTGGTTCGGACACCCGTTTGGCGCCGACGTCCTCGGCGCTTCGCTCATAGAGCTTCTTCCCGGCTCGCCTGGGGGTTCGCTCCACATGCACTACGGCGTCGAAGAGATGTTCTTCGTCCTCAGCGGCGCGCCGACGGTGCGTACGACCGAGGGCGAGGAGCAACTTTCGCCGGGAGACGTTGTCTATTTCCCCGAAGGCCCGGACGGCTTGCATACATTCTCGAACCCGACGGACGAACCGGCCCGGATGATCGGTATCTCCAGCAAACGCTTCCCGGATGTCGTCGCCTACCCCGAGCGCGGAGTCGCCTGGGTGGCAACGCGGCATCCCGAGCGACCGGTACCGGCCGGCGGCGACGAAGGCGTCATCGCTCGCTTCGAATTCTAGAACGCGAAGATGCCGCGGCCCTTGAGCTCGACCGCGTAGATGTCGCTCGCGAGCTCGAGGTGCGCACGCAGCGCCGCCGCCGCGCGATCGGGATCGTGCGCGGCGCACGCCTCGAGGAGCTCGCCGTCGAGCTCCTCGTGCCGGTCCTGGAGCGCGCCCTTCTCCGCGAGGAGCACCGGCCGATAGCGCTCGCAGCTGTCCCAGCAGGGCCGGATGATCCGCAGCAGCCACCCCGACCGCGCCGCCTCGTACAGCGTGAAATGGAAGGCCGTGTGCTCCCGCACCGCACCGCGCGTGTCGGCGGCATGCCGCGCCTCGTCGTACGCGGCGAGATGGGCTCGCGCGGTCGCCTCGTCCGACGGGTCGAACCGCTCCGCCGCGCGGCGCACCGCCATCGTCTCGATCGCGAGCCGGATGGAGAACAGCTCCCGGAGCTCCTCGACGTCGAGCCCCATGACCTTCGCTCCATGATGTGGGACGTGCTCGGCCAGGCCGAGCGCCTCGAGTTGCCGCACTGCCTCGCGGATCGGCGAGATGCTCATCCCGAGCGAGCGGGCCAGGTCCTCGAGCCGGAGCGGCGCTCCGGGGGTCAACTCCCCGAGGATGATCGACTCGCGCAACCGCTCGAGGGCTGCCTCCGCCATCGTCCGGTGCTGGACCGCGGCCATCGGAGGCGGAGCGTGAACCACACTTGATCAGATGTCAAACCCTGTGACACGATCCCCCGGCGTGTCGAGGGAACCTGACGCTCTGCCACGAATCTCCGTTTCGCAGGTGAGCACGCTCGCCGCGGGCTTCGCGGACGACGTCCGCACCTACGCGGCCGCCGGCCTGGACGGGATCGGCGTCTGGGAGCTCAAGCTCGGCGACGGCCCAGACGACGACGCGATCGCGCTCCTCCGCGAGAGCGGCCTCGGCTCGGCCACTGCCGTCCCGGCTGTCCCCTCGATCCTGCCGCTGCCACTCCTCGCCGGCCCGGCCGATCCGCATGACCGAATCGACGCGATCCTCCGCTCGCTCCACCGGCTCGCGGCCTTCCAGCCTGCCGCCGTCCTCTGCTTCACCGGCCCGGGCGACCGCGCGACCGCGCTCCGCGGACTGCGCCAGGTTGCCGCCGAAGCGGAGAAGCTCGACCTGCGCATCGCGCTCGAGCCGTTCCAGGCGGAAGGCACCGAGAGCTGGTCGACCCTCAACACGCTCGAGGACGCCGCCGCAGTCGTCGAGGAGATCGGCTCGCCCGCGCTCGGCATCCAGTTCGACGTGTGGCATCTGTGGAACACCCCCGAGCTCTTCGAGGAGATCGAGCAGCACGCGCCTCTGATAGCCGGCGTCCACGTGAACGACTGGCGCGAGCCGACGCGCGGCTGGGCCGACCGCGTCCTCCCCGGCGACGGCGTGGCCGGCGTCCCCGCCATCCTCGGCGCGCTCGACCGCGCCGGCTGGGACGGCTTCTACGACATCGAGGTCTTTTCCGACAACGGAACCTTCGGCGTCGCGTACCCGGACTCGCTGTGGGACGTCGATGCCGCGACGCTGGTCGATCGAGGTAGGAGACAACTGTTGGAGTGCTGGGAGGAACGGAGGGTTGCGGCATGAGCCGCTCCCGGAGAGGAGACGGAGTGAGACGGATTGGGATTCTCGCCGTCGCGGCTGCGGCGCTCGTACTCGCAGCAACCGCGGCGGCACGCACGCACGCCGGGACGCCGATCGTGATCGGCTGGGCCCACGACTCGACCGGCCCGATGGCGCCGTTCGACGGGCCTGCACTTGCCGCTGCACAGATCCGCGTCGCGCAGATCAACGCCAAGGGCGGCGTCGACGGGCATCCGCTCGTCATCAAGACGTGCGACACCCAGGGCGACAACCCGGCCGTGTCGAAGACCTGCGCCGACAAGCTGATCGCCGAAGGCTCGAACGTCATCTTCACGACGTGCGACGTCGACCTCGCGGCGCCTGCCGTGCAGGAGTCGATCAACAAGGGCCTGCTGACGATCGCGCCGTGCATCGGCACCGATCAGATGGGGCCGTCGCGCTTCGGCGCGAAGGGCGCGCTCGCCTTCAGCTTCGGCAACGTCGCGCAGGACGAGGGGTCGGCGATGGCGCAATTCGCGTGGGCCAAGGGGTGGCGGACTGCCGACCTTGCGACCGACACGGTCATCGTCTACTTCAAGAACGTCGTCCAGGCGTTCGCGGCCCGCTGGAAGCAGCTCGGCGGCAAGGTCGTGGACCAGGAGAGCTACCAGGATCCGGCGTTCCACGGCAACAACGTCCAAAACGCCGTCAGCCGCATCAACTCGCACAAGGCCGACGTGATCGTGACCGCGACCGCCGGCGCGTACGGCGCGCTCGCGCCGCTCATCACGGGGCTCCGCACGCTCGGCAACAACACGCCGGTGCTCAACTCGTGGGCCGGCGACGGCGTCTACTGGCTCCCGAAGAGCCCGAAGGTGACCAACTACTACTTCGTGACGTACGCGGATGCGTTCGGCGGCGACCCGAACAAGGCCATCAACGCGCTCGCGAAGAAGATCCACGCGGCGACCGGCGGCTTCGTCACCGGCCCCGCGGCGATCGACGGCCTCGCAACGGCGATCCGTGAGGCCGGCGGGTCGACGAACGGAGCCGCGCTCGCGGCGAAGATGGTGAAGTTCCACAACGTCCCGACGCTGTCGGGGCTCGTGAGCTTCTCCCCGCAGCTGCACGTCGTGTTCCACCGTCAGTACCGCGTCATCGAGATCAACAACAACGTGCCGCGGCTTGTCGCCGAGGTCGTCGCGAAGGTCGTTCCGAAGATCTAGTGACGGCAGAGGCTGCGTCGGACAGGAGGCCCGGGGAATCGCTCCGGGCCTCCTCCGTCTCTCGATCCTTCGAAGGCATCCAGGCTCTGCGGGAGGTCACGCTCGAGCTGCGCCGCGGCGAGGTCCTGGGGCTGATCGGCCCGAACGGGGCGGGAAAGTCGACGCTCGTGAACGTCCTCAGCGGCTTCGACCACCCGACGCAGGGGCACGTGTGGTTCGAGGGCCGCGACGTGACGCGCTGGCGCGCGAGCAGGCGGGGCCGGAACGGGCTCGCGCGCACGTTCCAGCACAGCCACGCATTCCGCGGCCTGACCGTGCGCGAGAACGTCGAGGTGTCGGCCCTCGGCGCGGGCGCGTCGCCCGGAAAGGCCGCTCGCCGCGCGGCCGAGGTGCTCGAGCTGCTCGGCCTCGACGCCCACGCCGACGTTCCGGCGTCCGCGCTCGCCCACGGCGACGAACGGCGACTCGGCGTTGCGCGCGCGCTCGTGACCGAGCCCCGCTATGTCCTGCTCGACGAGCCCGCCGCGGGGCTGCCGGAATCGGAAGTCCCGGATTTCGCCGCCGTCGTGCGCTCCCTCCGCGACGACCACGGCGCCGGCGTGCTGCTCATCGACCACAACATGGCGCTGATCATGGACGTCTGCGACCGCATTCAGGTCCTCGATCAGGGCGAGACGCTCGCGGAAGGGACGCCCGCAGAGATTCGCGCGAACCTCGACGTCACCGCGGCGTATCTCGGCGAGAGCGCCGTCGCGGAGGAATCGTGACGCTCGCCGTCGACGGCCTCCGCGTGCGCTACGGCGCCGTCGAGGCGGTGCGGGGCCTCTCGCTCGAGGTGAAGCCGGGCGAGATCGTCGGGCTCATCGGCCCGAACGGCGCGGGGAAGTCGTCGACGCTGAACGCGATCATGGGCGCCGCCCCTGTCGCCGGCGGGGAGATCCGGCTCGACGGAGCGTCGCTGCGCGGCCGCCGCACGGAGGACGTCGCGCGCGCGGGCATTGCGCTCGTGCCCGAGGGGCGGCGCATCTTCGCCGAGCTGACGGTGGAGGAGAACCTTCGCCTCGGTCTCGCCGCGCGCCGCAGCCCGGGCGGCATCGACGACGTGTTCGAGCTCTTCCCCGTGATCGAAGAGTTCCGGCGCCGGCAGGCCGGCGCGCTTTCCGGTGGACAGCAGCAGCAGCTCGCGATCGCGCGTGCGCTCGTCGCCGACCCGAGCGTGCTTCTCCTCGACGAGCCGTCGCTCGGCCTCGCGCCGCGGATCGTCAGCGTCGTCTTCGACGCGCTCGCGGCGATTCGCGAGCGCGGGCTCGCCGTGTTGCTCGTCGAGCAGCGCGCGCAGCGAACGGTCGCGCTCGCCGACCGCACGTACGTGCTTTCGAACGGTGAGCTGCGCCTCACGCTCGGTCCGAAGGACGCGGACGACACCGAAAAGCTCGTGGCGGCGTACTTCGCATGAGCGTCTCGTGGCAGACGCTCGCGGACGCGCTGTCGCTCGGCGGCATCTACGCCCTCATGGCCGTCGGGATCGGTCTCGTCTTCGGTGTGCTGCGCCTCGTCAACTTCGCCTATGGCCAACTCATCATGGCCGGCGCATACGCGGTTGCATATGCATCCGTGTGGGGATGGCCGTCGTGGGCGGGCATCCTGCTCTGTTTCGCGGTCGTGCTCGCGCTGTCGGTGCTCATGGACCGGATCGTCTTCCGTCCGCTGCGCACGCACTCTCCCGCGGTGATGCTCGTGGCGACGTTTGCCATCGCGTTCCTGATGCAGAGCATTGCCGTGCTCGCGTTCGGGCAGCTGGGGACGATCGCCTCCTCGATGGGGCCGCTCAACCAGCCGTGGGACGTCGGCGGCGTCGAGATCCGGAAGATCGCGATCGTCTCCGTCGTCGTGGCGGCCATCTGTCTCGCGCTCCTGCAGTTGCTGCTCACGCGCACGTCGGTCGGGTTGCACATGCGCGCCGCCTCCATGGACTTCCGCACCGCGCGCATGCTCGGCGTCCGCGCGAACCGCGTCATCGGCGGAGCGGTGCTCATCTCCGGGCTGCTCGCGGCCGTCTCCGCCGTGATGCTCACGGCCCGCAATCCGCAGGTAACGCCGATTTTCGGGCTCGACGACACGATCATCGTCCTCGCCGGCGTCGTCCTCGGCGGGCTCACGCGGCCCATCCCGGCGACGCTGGGCGGGTTCACGATCGGCTTCGCGAGCGGGATCCTCGGCGGCGCGCTCCCGACCAACCAGAGCCAGTACCTGCCGACGTTCCTGTTCGCCGCAGTGATCCTCGTCCTCCTCGTTCGCCCAAACGGGTTGTTCGCGCGCGCCGGCGCGGGAGCCGAGCGCCTATGAAGAAGCTGCACGAGCTGATCGCTCCCGTGGCGCTGGTGCTCGGCACCGCGCTGCTCGGTCTCGTCGTCTCGAGCGCACTCCAGACGTACTTCCTCGACACGCTCATCAAGGTCGCGATCGTCGTCGCGCTCTACGTCTTCATCGGCAACTCGGGCGTGCTCTCGTTCGGGCACATCTCGTTCGTCGCGCTCGGTGTGTGGACGGCCGGCGTGCTCACCGTGCCGACGGCGGAGCGCGCTGCGATCATGCCGGGCCTCGCCGGCTTCCTGCGTCACGCGACCGCCGGCAACGTGCAGTCGCTCTTTCTAGCTGCGTTCGCGGGGCTCGTGTTCGCGTTCGTCGCCGGGTTACCACTCATGCGCCTCTCCGGTCTCGCCGCCGGCATCGCCACCTTCGGCGTGCTCGAGATCGTGAACAACGTCCTGCGCTACTACGACAAGATCGGGCCGGGGCTCAACGCCTTCTCGTCGGTGCCCGAGACGACGGGCATCTGGCAGGCGACGATCGGTGCCTTGGTCTGTGTCGTCGTCGCGTTCGCGTACCAGCGCAGCCGCTTCGGCCGTCAGCTGCGCGCGACGCGTGAGGATCCGGCAGCGGCGTCTGCGGCCGGCATCTCCATCTACCGCCAGCGGCTGCTCGCGTTCGCCGTCTCGGGAGCGCTCGCAGGCCTCGCCGGAGGCCTGTACGTCCACCTGCTGCCGGTCGAGATCGACTCGCTCTATCTCGACGTGACGTTCATCACTCTTGCGATGCTCGTCGTCGGCGGCTCCGGCAGCCTGCTCGGCGCGGTCGTCGGCGCGCTCGCGATCGGAGGGCTCGACTCGTTCCTCTCTGCGTCGGAGAACGGCGTCGACCTCTTCGGCTGGCATCTCAACCTGCCGACGGGCACCGCCGAGCTCACCGTCGGCGTGGTGATGGCGGTCATTCTCATCGTGCGACCGAGCGGGATCACCGGAGGGCGCGAGCTCTCGCTCGCGTGGATGCGCCGATGAGAGTCGTCGTTGCAGGTGCGGGCACGATCGGGAGCCTCTTCGCCGCGCACCTCGCGCGCGTCGCGGACGTCGCGGTGCTGACGCGCCGCGAGGAGCATGCGCGCACGCTGAACGAGCAAGGCCTGCGCGTATCCGGCCGTTCCGACTTCACCGCGCGCGTTACCGCCTCCACCGATCCGGCCGAGTTCGGCGACGCCGATCTCGTCGTCCTCGCGTGCAAGGGAGGCGACCTCGAGCCACTCGCCACGTCGCTCGCCGGCCATTTCGCGAACGCGACCGTGATGACGGTCCAGAACGGGCTCGGCGCCGAGGACGTCGTCGCGGTGCACGGCGCGTGGCCGCTCCTCTCCGCGGTCACCTTCATGAGCGGAACGCGGCACGAGGACTCGCACGTCGAGTACGTACTCGACACTGCGACGTGGATCGGACCCTACCGCGACACGACGCAGGCGGACGCCGAGTCGATCGCGGATCTGATCCGCGCGGCCGGGTTAAAGGCGGAGGCGTTCGACGACCTGCGCCCGGCGCAGTGGTCGAAGCTCATTTTCAACGCGACCGTCAACGCGGTCGCGGCACTGACGGGTCTTCCGCACGACTTCCACTTCGCCGCAGGCATGCTGGGCGGGCTTGTCCACGACCTCACGGACGAGGGTAAGGCGGTCGCAGCGGCGGCAGGCGTCGCGCTCAGCGAGGATCCGTGGGAGATGAACGTGCACGCGACGCAACACGGCCACGCGCACTACCCCTCGATGCTCGAGGACGTGAACGCGCACCGGCCGACCGAGATCGAGCTCATCACCGGCTCGCTCGTGCGCGCGGCGAAGCAACATGGCGTTGCGGTCCCGCTCCACACGACGCTCTACCGGCTCGTCAAGGCAAAGGAGGCTTCGTACTCGTGAGGGTGGCGATCATCGGATGCGGTGCGGTCGGCTCGCTCTTCGCCGCGAACCTCGCGCAGCTGGACGACGTCGACGTGTGGGCATACGACCTGGCGCGCGAGCACGTCGACGCGATCAACGCGAACGGCCTCCATCTCTCTGGGGCGGGCGAGGTCGTGGGCCGCCTGCGCGCGACGACGGACGCGGCGGAGCTCCCGCCCTGCGATTTCGGTATCGTCGCGACGAAGGCGATGCATACGAGCGCGGCCGTCGCCGCGACCGCGCACGCCTTCGCGAACGGCTGCGTCGCGACGGTGCAGAACGGGCTCGGCAACGAGGAGGCCATCGCCGAGCACGTCGAACGCGTGATCCGCGGAACGACGTTCCCGGCCGGCAAGATCCTCGCGCCCGGCCACGTGCAGTGGGACGTGAAAGGCGACACGACGCTGGGGCCATTCGAGCCGCAGCCGGCGCCGTTCGCCCAGGTCGAGCGTCTCGCAGACGCCTGCACGCGCGGCGGGATGCCGACGACGGCCGTCGCCGATGCGCGCGGCCCGCAATGGCGCAAGGTGATCTTCAACGCAGCCACGAACCCGATCGGCGCGCTGACCGGTTTGACGCACGGCCGCGTCGTCGAGCGGCCCGACCTACGGAAGCTCGTCTCCGGTCTCGTCGACGAAGGGAAGGCGGTCGCCGCGGCGCAGGGCATCGAGCTCGACGCCGACCCGGAGGATCTCATCGACCACGCGGCGAAGCCCGAGGTCGCCTACGACCACAAGGCCTCGATGCTGCAGGACGTCGAGGCGCGCCGCACGACCGAGATCGACTATCTCAACGGCGGTATCGTCCGCTTCGGGCGCGAGCACGGGGTGCCGACGCCGCTGAACCAGGCGATCTGGGCGCTCGTGAAAGGGGTGGAGGACTCGTGGACGAAGTGAGCCGGCGGCATGCGAACGTGCGGGACGCCCTCACGCGCGACGGCCTCGACGCGGCACTCGTGTGCGGATCCGAGTACAGCGGCTTCGAGGGCGCGGTGACCTACGTGAGCGGCTTCACGATCGTGCACCGCTACGCGTACGTCCTCATCCCGGTCGAGGGCGAGCCGACGATCGTCTTCCCGAGCGAGGCGCGTTACGTCGGGGAGCACGGGGACTCCCAGATCGCCGACCAGCAGTTCGTCGACCGGCCAGGCGAATGGCTCGCCGGCCGGCTGCGCGGCAAACGCGTCGGCGTGTACGGGCTCGACTACGTGATGACGGTGCGCGACTTCGCAGCGCTCGACGGCGCCGCCGAGCTCGTGCCGTGGGACCTCGAATTCGACCACGCGCGGGCCGTGAAGTCCGACGCCGAGCTCGAGTCAGTCCGCGACAGCGTTCGCATCAACACGGACGGCTTCCACGCCTTTCGCGAGGCGTATGCGCCGGGACGAAGTGCGGCCGAGGTCATGGCGCCTGCGGAGCGACTCTTCGTCGAGCGCGGCTGCGGCCGGCTGACGATGAACATGGTTCTCGTCGGCGCCGAGTTCACGCTCGCGCGCAGCGACACCGTTCTCGGCGACTACTGCGTGCCCTCGCTCGAGATCGCCGGCCCGGGCGGCCACTGGGTCGAGGTCTCTCGCGCGCTCGGCACGCCGAGCACGGAAGTGTCGCGCATGCTCGAGGCGTACGAGGAGTACTACGAAACGGCGAAGACCGCGCTTCGGCCGGGCGCGACCGCGCACGACGTCCATCGCGCCGTCTCCGCCGGCTTCACCGAGCGCGGTTACCACCTCGGCCACGTAACCGGCCACTCGATCGGGATGACGATGATCGAGTTCCCCAAGATCGGCGAAGGCGTCGACACCGAGCTGGCCGCGAACATGGTCTTCTCCATGCATCCGCACGCAATCGCCGCCGACGGTCGAGAATGCCTCTACATGCAGGACACGTGGCTCGTCACCGACGACGGCGGCGTCCCGCTCGCCGGGCTCGATCTGAGGATCTGGTGAGCGACGAGTTCGCACCCATCCTGCCCGGCCCGGGCGGCAGCGACTACGAGCGCTACCTCCGCACGGACGAGCTGCTCTCGCTGCAGAAGACGGCCGACGAGTGGGTGCACCGCGACGAGCTGCTGTTCCAGACCGTGCACCAGTCCTCCGAGCTGTGGCTGAAGCACGCATGGAACGACGTCGAGGACGCGACGCAGCTCATTGAGGCGCGCGACCTCGCCGCCGCGCAGCGTCTCCTGCGCCGCGCGAACGCGTGCATCCGGTACGTGATCGGCTTCCTTGAGCACCTGGAGCAGATGTCGCCGTGGGAGTATCAGGACATCCGCCGCGTGCTCGGGCACGGCTCCGGCTTCGACTCGCCTGGGTTCCGTGAGATCCGTCGCGTCTCGCCGCCTCTGTACGCCGCGTTCGACGGGGTCCGCAAGGACCGCGGCCTCTCGCTGGTCGAGGTGTATACGCAAGGCCGCGAGCACGAGGACGTCTATCAGCTCGCGGAGCTGCTCACCGACTGGGACGAGCAGATCGGCATCTGGCGCTTCCGGCACGTGAAGATGGTCGGCCGCGTGATCGGCGAGGACGTCGTCGGCACGCAGGGCACGCCGGTCGAGCTGCTCGCCGGGCTGATCAAGAACAAGATGTTCCCCGAGCTCTGGCGCGTGCGCACCGATCTCACGATGTTGGCCAAAGAGAGCGATTGATCTCACTCGACGAGATCCGCCGCGCGCGGGAGCGGCTCGGCGACGACGTGCTGCGCACTCCGCTCGTGCGCCTCGACGAGCGCATCTGGTTAAAGCTCGAGTGCCTGCAGCCGATCGGCTCGTTCAAGCTGCGCGGCGCGCTCTCTGCCGTGCGCGCCGCCTCGCCGGCGGAGCTCGCGGGCGGCGTCGTCACCGCCAGCGCCGGGAACATGGCGCAGGGCGTCGCGTGGGCCGCGCGCGAGGCAGGCGTTCGTGCCTGGGTCGTCGCTCCCGAAGATGCGCCGCGCGCGAAGCTCGACGCGGTCGAGCGTCTCGGCGGCGAGATCATCCCCGTCTCGCACGAGGCCTGGTGGCAGGCGATGGTCGACCGGTGCTACGAGGGCGTCGACGGCCTCTTCGTGCACCCCGTCGAGGACGAGCTCGTGATGGCCGGCAACGGCACGGTCGGCTTGGAAATCGTCGAGGACCTCGACGCGTTCGACACGGTGATCACGCCGTGGGGCGGCGGCGGGCTCACGACCGGCATCGCGAGCGCGGTGAAGGCGCTGCGGCCCGGCGTGCACATCGTCACCGCCGAGCCCGAGACGGCGGCGCCGCTCGCCGCCGCGATGCGCGCCGGCGAACCGACCGAGATCGAGTTCCGCCCGTCGTTCGTCGACGGCGCCGGCGGCCGCGCCCTCCTGCCGACCATGTGGGAGCGTGCGCGAGAGCTCGTGGACGAAGCCGTTGCGGTGCCGCTCGACGAGGTCGCCGACGCGATGCGTCTGCTCGCCGCGCGTGCACACGTCGTTGCGGAGGGGGCCGGTGCGCTCGCGCTCGCCGCGGCACGACACCGCGAGGACAGCTGCGTCTGTGTCGTGTCCGGCGGCAATGTCGACGCCGCCGTCCTCGCGAAAGTCCTACTGGGCGAAACTCCCTAGCTCGCTCAGGAAGCCGTCGACCTCGTCGGCGGTGTTGTAATGGATGAGACCGACGCGCAACGCCTCCTCCGGATAGGGCAGCTTCTCGCGCAGGCCGAGCGAGTACCAGCTGTCGTGCGCCCACACGCCGTAGCCGCGCGCTCCCATCGTCTCCGCGATCTTCGTCGCGGGCACACCCTCGAGGTTGAGGAGGAACGTCGGTAGCCGCCCTTCCATCGTCTGCTCGCCGTACACCGTCGCCGATTCCGGCAGTCCGTCGAGGAAGCGCTGTCCGAGCTCGTGCTCGTACCCGCGCAGGACATCCATGCCGCCGATCGACTCGAGATACGCGATGGTCGCGCTGAAGCCGGCGAAGAGCTCGTAGGGCGCGGTGCCCGGCTCGAAGCGACGGCCGACCGGCGAGTTGGAAGCCGGCTTCGCCTTGTACGGCCGCCACGACTCGAGCAGCTCGTGGCGCCCGTAGGCGACGCCGAGGTGCGGGCCGCAGAACTTATACGCGGACGCGATGAAGACATCGCAGTCGAGCGCAAGGACGTCGACGGGCTCGTGCGCGGCGTACTGCACCGCGTCGAACCACGAAAGGGCGCCGACCGAGTGCGCGAGCTCGCTCACGCGCTTCATGTCGACGATCGTCCCGAGCGCGTTGGACGAGGCAACGGTCGCGACGACGCGCACGCGCTCGTCGAGCTTCCGCTCGAGGTCGTCGAGATCGAGCCGCAGATCGTCGGTGACGTCAATCCAGTCGAGCTCGAGGCCCTTGTCGGCCGCGAGCTCGCGCCACGGCGAGACGCCGCCGTCGTGGTCGAGCCGCGAGACGAGGATGCGGTCGCCGTCCTTCCAGTCGCGCGACGCCGTCCGGGAGAGGGTGAAGTCGAGCACGGTCATGTTCGTGCCGAAGACGACGTCGTCGGCCGAGCAGCCGAGGAAGCGGGCTGCATCCGCGCGCGCGGTGTCGACGATCGCCTCGACGCGGCGCCCGGTCTCGTACGGCGCGCCGAGGTTCCCGCTCGCATCGCGTAGCGCGTCCGCGATGGCACGGCCGACCTCGTCCGGCACCTGCGAGCCGCCGGGCGCGTCGAGGAAAGTGAAGCCGCCGCGCAGCGACGAGAAGCGGCTGCGAACGGCATCCACGTCGAGTACGGTCGCACTCATGGAGCGAGCCTACCTAGGTGGCACAGCGGTCTCGCGGGTGATCCTCGGCTGCGGCAATTTCGGCGGGATCGGCTCGTCACCCGCGTTCTTCGGACAGGGCGAGTCGAAGGATGAGGCGTTCGCGATCATGGACGCCGCCTGGGACGCCGGCATCACAACTTTCGATACGGCCGACGCGTATGGCGGCGGTAGGAGCGAGACCTTCATCGGCGAGTGGTTGCGCTCCCGGCGGCCGGACGGGATCGTCCTCTCCACCAAGACGTTCAACCCGATGGACGAGGGCGCCGACCACGGACTCGCTCCCGCGCGCGTGCGGCGGCAGGTCGAGAGCAGCCTCGGGCGGCTGGGCGTCGACCGCGTCGACCTCTTCCTCACCCACGACTGGGACCCCGACGTCCCGATCGCCGAGACGGCCGGCGCGCTCGAAGAGCTTGTGGCCGAAGGAAGGATCGGCGCGTACGGGCTCTCGAACGTCGACGGCGCGCGCCTGCGCGAGGCGGTCGCCGCCGGCTTCTTCGGCTGGGTGCAGAACTCGTATTCGCTCCTCGACCGCGGGGTAGAGGAGGACGTCCTGCCGCTGTGCGAGGAGCTCGGCCTCGGCTTCACGCCGTTCAGCCCGCTCGCCGGCGGCTGGCTCACCGGCAAGTACCGCCGCGGCGCGGCCGTCCCCGAAGGCTCGCGGATGACGATGCGCCCCGAGCCGTACGAGCATCTCCGGGACGACGCCGTGTACGACCGGCTCGAGCGCCTCGAGGAGCTGGGCGATCCGGCAACGCTCGCGCTCGCGTGGCTGCTCGGCGACCCGCGCGTGACCGCCGTGATCGTCGGCCCGCGCCGCCCGGCGCATCTCTCGCCGGCCCTTGCCGCACTCGACGCCGTCCGGCACGACGAGCTTTCGGCGCTCTTCAGCTAGCGGAACGGATTCTCGACCCGCATGCCGTCGTAGCTCTCTCCGTCGGAGAGATCCTCGGAGAGAACGACGTCGCAGCCGAGAGTCCGCGCCGCCTCGAGGATGGCGGCATCCCAGTACGAGATGCCGAATCGCTCACACGTTCCCAGTGCAGCCGTCATCACTGCCGGCGTGATCTCTTGTGCCGGGAAGCGGAGGAACGACTCGATCAGTGCGACGGCTTGCTCGTGCGGGAGCGCATCGGGTCGCGTCGATCTCGTGGCCTGGACGAAGAACTCCTGAAGGGCCTGAACGGAGAGGCCGAGATCGCCGTCCTCGAGGATCTCATTCGCACGTTCGGCCTTCGCGGACTCGCCGGGGTCACGAGAGATCGCATACAGCAGGACGTTCGTATCAACGAACCGCACGGCTGTGGACCTCGTCGCGGCCGAGACGATCGCCGGCCCGGAAGCGAGCGATGTCCTTCTGCACGCGCTGCTGTTGCGCCTCGAGGCGTGCGAACTCATCGCCCTGGTCCGACAACGACCGGAGGTAGTCGGCGACGAGCGCGCTCACGGAGCGGCCGCGTTCCGCGGCTCGGACCCGCGCGGCCCGGTAGACGTCCTCGGGGACTGAGACCGTGATGTTCTTCACGGTTGTCACGATATCACAGTTTCACAGTTACTGTGATGCTGTGGGCAGCGTGAACGACACGCGGGCGCCGCCGCTCTCGCGCACTTCGGCCCAGATACGTCCGCCCTGCGCCTCCACAAGCCCCCGCGCGATCGCGAGCCCGAGGCCGGCGCCGCTGCCGTCCGCGCTCCGCGCCGAGTCGCTTCGCCAGAAGCGATCGAACATGCGCCGCGCCGTCTCGGCGCTGATGCCCTCGCCGGTGTCCTCGACCGAGACGCGCACCTCGTCCTCCGCGTGGGCGAGCGCGACCGCGACGGTCCCGTCCGACGGCGTATGCCGAAGCGCGTTCGTGAGCAGGTTGAGCAGCACGCGCTCGACCTGCTCGGGCGCGCACCGTGCCGGCGGCGCGGGCTCGAGCCGCCGCTCGAGCCGCACGTTGCGCGCCTTCGCCTCGGCTTCGAATCCGCGCAGGCACGACTCGACGAGCGGCGCGAGCGAGGTCGTGTGCAGCTCGTGCGCGAGCGAGCCGGCATCGATCCGCGCAAGCTCGAAGAGGTCCTCGACGAGCGAAGCGAGCCGCCGCGCCTGTTCCTGGAGGGGAACGAGATATTCCGATCCCTCGGCGAGCCCGTCCTCGATCGCCTCCAGCATCGCCGTGATCGACGCGATCGGCGTGCGCAGATCGTGGCTCGCCGCCGCGACGAGCTCGCGTCGCGCATCGAAGAGACTCTCGATCGAGGACGCCATCTCGTTGAACGCGCGGCCGAGCTCCGCGAGCTCACGCGGTCCGGTCTCGGGCGCGCGCGCGCTGAGGTCGCCGGCGGCGAGACGTGCCGACGCTGCACGCAGGCGCTCGATGCGCCGTGCGAGCGACGTCCCGATCACAAGCGCCGCTGCGACCGCAGCGGATGCCGCGCCGCTCGCGACCGCGAGGATCTTGACGTCGTCGCCCATGTGGAACATCGCCCATCCCGAGAAGAAGACGATCCAGATCGGGAGCAGTACGGCGAGAAGCGCGAACGCGATCAGCTGCAGTCGCGCTGTCGGGAGACGTGTCAGGCCGAACGTCGCGACGAGGCCGACGCAGAGCGTAAATGCGGCAACCCCGAATGCGAACCCGATCACGGCACGAACCGGTAGCCGACGCCCCACACGGTCTCGAGGTGCTCCGGCGCCGACGGGTCGCGCTCGATCTTCGCGCGCAGGCGGCGCACGTGCACCGTCACCGTTCCCGTGTCGACCGCGGACTCGTATCCCCACACGCGGCCCATGAGCTGGTCGCGCGAGAACACCTGGCGGGGATTGGACGCGAGGAAGAAGAGCAGGTCGAACTCCTTCGCGGTCAGCCGCAGCGGGTCACCGTTGCGCATGACCTCGCGCGTGCCGGGGTCGATCGAGAGCCCGTCGAAGCTGAGCGGCTCCGCCGTGCTCGCGGGCGGCTGCGCGCGGCGCAGCACGGTCTGCACGCGCACGGCGAGCTCTCGCGGCGAGAACGGCTTCGTCACGTAGTCGTCCGCGCCGAGCTCGAGGCCAACGATCCGGTCGGCCTCCTCGCCGCGGGCCGTGAGTATGATCACCGGCAAGTCGCCGCGCGCCCGGATCCACCGGCAGAGCGCGAGCCCGTCGATCCCGGGCAGCATCACGTCGAGCACGACGAGCTGCGGCGGCGTCTCCTCGATGAGCGCGCGCGCCGTATCGCCGTCGCCCGCGACGAGCGTCTCGAACCCGTCCCGTTGCAGATAGCGGACGACGACGTCGCGGACGATGGGCTCGTCGTCGACGACGAGGACGGTGGGCACCGCCACATTGTCGCCCACGGCTCGGGGGCCGCCGGCGATTTCACGGACCGTTCAGAACTCGACTAGTAGCCGCCGCCCTTGCCGCCGCACGCGCTCACGAGCATGAGCACGGCGAGAGCGAGGACGAGCACCGGCAGAAGGCGATTGAGCTTCATGTCCATGGATACGCCTCGATCCCATCTCCGGTTTCGACGGAAGGTCCAGGCCCCTTCGCCCCGTCTTGAAATCGGCGATCAGAGGGTTAGGCTCGCAACAACCGCAACGAGGAGGTAGGCAGATGGCAAGCACAACTTCTGCGCCCGCGCTGGAGGCGGACGCGCTCGAGCAGCTGCGGGGTGACTTCCGCGGCGACATCGTCGAGCCGGCGGATCCAGCCTACGACGAGCTGCGGGGCGTCTTCAACGGCATGTTCGACCGGCGGCCCCGGGTCATCCTGCGGCCGGCCGGGGCTGCGGACGTCATCCGTGGGATCGGCCTGGCGCGAACGAGCGGCCTCCCGCTGGCCATCCGCGGCGGCGGCCACTCCGTGGCGGGCTTTTCCTCGGTCGACGACGGCATCGTGCTCGACCTGCGCGCGATGAGGGGCATCCGGGTCGACCCCCAGCGGAAGACCGTGCGCGCCCAGGCCGGGCTCAATTGGGGCGAGCTCGACCGGGAGACCCAGGCCTTCGGCCTCGGGGTGACGGGCGGGCGGGTGACGACGACCGGCATCGTCGGCTTCACGACGGGCACCGGAAGCGGTTGGCTCGAGCGGAAGTTCGGCTTCGCCGCCGACAACGTCCTCCGCGCCGACGTCGTCACGGCCGACGGCGAGATCGTCACCGCGTCCGAGGACGAGAACCAGGAGCTGCTCTGGGGCCTCAAGGGCGGCGGCGGCAACTTCGGCGTCGTCACCGAGATGGAGTTCAAGCTCAACCCGCTCACGCCGATCGTGTACGGCGGCCTGGCGGCCTTCCCGCCCGACAAGGGGCCCGAGGTCGTACGCGCATGGCGCGACCTGAGCAACGAGAGCGACGACGTCGGCTGGGCGGTTGCGTCGGTCACGGCGCCGCCGTTCGACTTCGTTCCTGCGGAGTGGCACGGCAAGCACGTCGTCGCAGTGCTCGGCATGATCGCCGGCGCGCACGACCAGGCGGAGAAGGTCATGAAGCCGCTGCGCGCGCTCGGCCCGGTGTTCGACCTCTGGCAGCCGATGCCGTACACGATGGTGCAGACACTGATCGATCCGGCCAACCCGTACGGCCGGCAGAACTACTGGCGGGCGCACAACATCGACGACCTCGACGACAGCGTCATCGACACGTTCCTCGAGGCCGGCGCGTCGCGCCCGTCGCCGTTCACCGCGGTGATCTTGCTCAACGGCGGAGGTGCCATCGGCCGCATTGGTGAGAACGACACAGCGATCAGCGGCCGCAACGCGCCGTTCAACTTCCACCTGAACGGCATGTGGGAGGACCCGGCGGCGACCGACGAGAACATCGCGTGGGTCAAGGGCATCTCGAAGGCGCTTGCGCCGCACATCTCGGAGGGCATCTCACTGAACTTCGCCACCGAGATCGGCGACGACGCGCTGAAGGAGAGCTTCGGCACGAAGAAGGTCGAGCGGCTCCGGGCTCTGAAGGACCGCTACGACCCGGCGAACCTGTTCCGGATGAACCAGAACATTGCGCCGTCGGCTTAGGTCAGGAAGGAGACGGGGAGGCGGCCAACCACGCGAAGAGCTCGAGGTTGGACGCCTCCTCGCCGAGCCCGTCGGCGAGCGGCTTGCCTTCCCAGTTGTTCAGGTAGTAGCCGCTCTCGTTCAGCGCCTGCGACTGCGCGCGCGCTGCGTTGTGCACGGCGAGGTTGTAGAAGCGCGCGTCGCCGCTCTCCTTGTAGTACTCGAGCATCCACTGGAGATAGACGACGTCGTACATCGGCGCCCAGTTGAGGTTCTGGCCGAACACCGACAGCGAGGCGCTCGCAACCTGCTGCGCCTTCGTGCACATCGCCGGCTGCTTCAGCGCCTTGCACAGCTCCCAGTTGGCCGTGACCATCAGCCCCTGGACGTAGTCCATGACCGTGTTGTCGGTCGCGCTCCGCTGATAAAGCCCCTGCTGCTGGTTGAAGGAGTGCGCGTTCGCCCACGTGAGCATCTTCTGTGCCCAGCCGAGCGCCCACTTGTCGTTGTCGAGCGAGTACAGCCGCGTGCCGATCATGATCGCGGCGGCCAGCGGCTCGATCGTTTTGTGGTGATGGAACGTGTCCCACCACGTCCCGCCGCCGAGCTTCGAGTCCCAGCCCGATCCGACGATGAAGCGCATCGCGCGCCGCGCATCGGCGAGGTACGCCGGATCGTGCGTCGCTTGGTACGCGTCGATGAACGAGAGGCCCCACCAGCCGGAGTCGTCGTAGTAGACGTTCGCCTGGGAGCCGACCATGCCGGGGTAATACCCGTAGCCGCCGTACGGCTTGATGTTCGGGTTCCAGTACAGCTTCGCCGCGGAGTTGGCGAACGAGACCAACGCTGCCTTGTTCGCCGCGGTCGGCTGCGCAAGCTCGATCCCGACGAGCGTCTCGAACAACGGATAGGCGCTCCAGAGCCGCGCAAGCGGCATCGACGGGGGCGCGCCGTTGTATGTGTCGTTGTACCAACCTGCGGAGGCGTTCCACCAATGAGCGCGAACGTCGGCGACGCCCTGCTGAGCCGACGAGAGGTATGTCTTCGACGCCGACCGTGCGCCTGCCGCCGGCAGGGCCAGGACGAGCGTGAGAACCAGCACCGAGCCGGCAATCGTGAGCCTGCGCACGCCGGAAGGAATACCTTCTGCGGCGTCCGCCGACAAATCGAGCAACGTAAAAGGTCGGTAAGAAAACGTTTTACCGAAGCCAAGTACGACTAGGACTATGCCGGGTGGCAACGCTCGAGCACGCCGGGTCTGTCCCGCTAGGGCCCAGACGCGCCGAGGATTCGGTGCGTCGCCTGCCCGTGCTCGCGTGGATCGCCGGCTGGTGGCTCGCGGGCCGAGCCGTGATCGTTCTCACCGTGATCGCCGTCCATCGCTTCGGCCCGTCCGGGTGGATCCGCCACGTCGCGCATGCGCACGCGCTTGGGCCCCTCGAGGCGTGGGACGGCCGCTGGTACCGCACTGTCGCGGACAGCGGCTACCTGCTCGTGCCTGGACGGCAGAGCGATCCGGCCTTCTTCCCGCTCTTCCCGGCCCTGCTTCGAGCAGGGCACGCGTTGGGCCTCGGGTACGCGACTGCCGGACTCGTCATCGCGAACGTCGGCTTCCTCGTGGCGCTCGTCGCGTTCTACGCGTTGACGCACGCATTGTTCGGCGAGTCGATGGCGCGCCGCGCCACCGCGTACCTCGCGGTGTTCCCGTTCGGCTACGCGTTCTCGATGATGTACCCGGAGAGCATCGTGCTCGCGCTCATCGCGCTCGCCACGCTCGCCGCACTCCGCATGCGCTGGGGGTGGGCGGCCGGTTGTGCGGCCGCGGCCGCGCTCGCGCGTCCGGAGGGGCTCTTCGTGGCACTGCCGCTCGCCGTCCTCGCCTGGCAGCAGCGGCACGCGCTGTCACCTCGGGCCCGCGGCCTCGCCCTCGGGGCCGTGCTCGCCCCCGTCGCGGCGATCGGGTCGTTCTCGCTCTACCTCGGCACGGTCCTCGGCGACCCGATGGCGTGGTCGCAGGCGCAACGCGCCTGGGGACGCGCGTTCTCGCCCTTCGGCGTCGTCCACGCGTTCGAGGGGCTCGGCCGTGCGTTCGCGCACGACGCCTGGGTGGCCCGCGACGTGGTCGCCGTCGTCGTCTACCTCGTGCTTCTCGCCGCCGCTGCGCGCGCGGGCGTCACATGGCCGTGGTTGCTGTCCGGCCTCGTCATCGTCGTCCTGCCGCTCTTCAGCGGCTCGTTCGACTCCGTCGGGCGCTTCGGTCTGCTGGCTCCGGCGGCGTTCTGGGGGCTGGCCGCGCTCGGCCGCGATCCTCGTGCACACCGGTTGATTCTCGGGCTGTCGCTGCCGCTCCTGGCTGTTGCGATCGTGACGCTGCCGCTCCATTTCCCGTGAAGGCGAGAGGGGTAACTCTGGGCGTGGCCGGCGCCGTCGTGGCTGCGGTGCTCGGAGCAGGCTGGCTCGTGCAGCGAACGGCGCTCCCGGCTCCCGCGCGCGCAACGCTCGCCGCTGTGCGCGCGGCGACGTGGCTCCAGCGTTACCGCCTCGTCGACAGCACGTTCTCGATCGGAGGCGGCCCGGTCATGCACGGCCAGTGCCTGCAGGACTGGTTCCAGACCGGCGGCCGGCGTAACCGGGGAGCGGCGCTTCGGCTCGACGACGGGTTCATCCTCCTCGCCGTCCAACCGCACACGCTCGTGTCGAGGGGCGGATCGACGGCGGAGCGCTCGCTCTCGCCGCTCGTCCTGATGGAGCTCGGCGGCTGCCCGCGCGTGCTCGCCCGCCGGCTCGACACCGTCGCCCAGCAGCACCGCGGCGTAACGCTCGCGAACAACGCGCTGACGTTCGCGCTGAAGGCGACGAGGGTGACGCTGACCCTCGACCCCGGAACGGGGAAGCCGCTCGCGCTGCGTGTGGTTACCCGCGACACAGAAGGGACGAGCCATATACGGTTCGCCACCGTGACAACACGGGTTCGGCAACTGCTTTCCCGCGAACTTCCTGTTTACGGTTCGTAAAGATTGTTTCCGGCCCACAACCAGACGGAAATGGTCATCTGCAGATGAGCACCGTTCGCGACGAAGAAGAGCTCCACCGCGAGGGCGCCGCCGACTTCGTCGCGATCGACATCGTCGGCCGCACGCCGTGGCAGCTGTTCTGGGTTCGCTTCAAGCGGGACCGCGTCGCGTTCGTGGCGCTCGGCTTCATCGTGCTGCTCGTCCTCGTGGCGATCTTCGCGGGGCCGATCAGCTCGGCGTTCGGCCATCCGCCGAACGCGCAGTATCCGAACAGGCTCGACAGCTTCGGGACGCCGACCGGCCCGTCGTCGAGCTTCCTCTTCGGCGTCGACCAGATCGGTAGGGACGTCTTCTCGCGCGTGCTCTACGGCGCGCAGGTGTCGCTCGAGGTCGCGCTGCTCGCGACGGCGATCTCCGTCGGCATCGGCGTGGTGCTCGGGATGGTCGCGGGCTACTTCCGCGGCTGGGTCGACACCATCATCTCGAGGCTCATCGACGTCACGCTCGCGTTCCCGATCCTGCTGCTCGCGCTCGGCATCGCATCGGCCTGCTCGCTCGGCAACGGCTGCGCCGCCGGGCTCATCCATCCCGGGCTCGGCACGGTGATCGTCGCCATCGTCGTCATCAACTGGACGTACATCGGCCGCATCATCCGCGGCCAGGTGCTCTCGCTGCGCGAGAAGGAGTTCATCGAGGCGGCGCGCGCAGGCGGGGCCCGCAGCCGGACGATCATCTTCCGCGAGATCCTTCCTAACCTCGTAGCGCCGATTGTCGTCTACTCGACATTGATCATTCCCCAGAACATCCTGCTCGAGGCGGCGCTCTCGTATCTCGGTGTCGGCATACAACCGCCGCGTGCGAGCTGGGGGCAAATGCTGGCCGACGCAACATCCATCTACAGCACAGCGTGGTGGTACTTCGCATTCCCGGGTGGCGCTCTGCTCCTCACGGTGCTCGCGTTCAACCTGCTCGGGGACGGAGTCCGCGACGCGCTCGATCCACGGACAACGACATGAAGGAGGATGTATGAGACGGCGAAATGCTGTCTTCGTCGGCCTGGCGGCCGGCGCGCTCGTCCTCGTCGCAGCAGGCTTCGGCAACGGCGGGAACACGAGCGGCGCGCAGGGCAAGAAGGGCGGGACGATCACCATGCTCTCGAACGGTGACGTCGACCACATCGATCCCGGCCAGGCGTACTACCAGTTCACGTACGCGATCACGTACATCACGCAGCGTCCGCTGCTCGCGTACAAGCCGAACAGCGTGACGCCGATCCCCGACCTGGCGGCGAGCATGCCGACGGTGTCGGCGAACGGACTCACGGTCACCGTGCACATCAAGCACGGGATCAAGTTCAGCCCGCCGGTCAACCGCGAGGTCACTTCCGCGGACGTGAAGTACGCCATGGAGCGCGGCTTCGACTCGGCGGTCGCAAACGGTTACGCCAGCGCGTACTTCGGCGATCTCGTCGGTGCGCCGACGACGCCGCAGAACAAGGTGCCGAACATCTCCGGCATCCAGACGCCTGACAAGTACACGATCGTGTTCAAGCTGACGAAGCCCAGCGGTGTGTTCGTAGGCGCGCTCCAGGAGCCCCTGACCGCTCCGGTTCCGGCGTCGTATGCACGCAAGTACGACAAGGGAACGGCCTCGTCGTACGGCAACTGGCAGGTTGCGACGGGCCCGTACATGATCCAGAACAACGCGGCGGGCAAGATCACCGGCTACACGCCGGGACGCCAGATCGTGCTCGTGCGGAACCCGAACTGGAATCCGAAGACGAGCTGGCGGCCTGCGTACGCCGACAAGATCGTCATCAAGGAGGGCTTCGACCCGACCGTCGGGACGAAGCAGATCCTCAGCGGCTCGGCCGACGTCAACGGCGACTTCCCGCCGCCCGCCGCCGAGCTGAAGTCGATCACCTCCAACTCGAGCCAGAAGAGCGAGCTCGAGTTCACGGCCACGAGCGGTAGCCGGTACGTCGCGCTGAACACGCGCAAGCCGCCGTTCAACAAGCTGCTCGTCCGTCAGGCGGTCGCCTACGTCCTCGACCGGAACGCCCTGCGGCTCACGCGCGGCGGCCCGATCGACGGCAAGATCGCCACGCACTTCATCTCGCCCGACTTCGGGAGCGTCGGCTTCAACCAGGCCGGCGGCTTCAACTTCAACCCGTTCCCGAGCGCGGGTGGCTCCGGCGACGTGGCGAAGGCGATGGCGCTGATGAAGAAGGCGGGCTACAAGTCCGGCAAGTACTCCGGCCCGCAGGTGACACAGGTCGCGGACAACTCGCCTCCGGGGTCGAACACGGCCGCCGTCGTGGCGAACAGCCTGGCGAAGATCGGCTTCAACGTGAAGACGATCTCCGTCCAACACGCCGCGATGTACACGCGGTTCTGCAACGTGCCGAAGAACGAGCCGAACATTTGCCCGAACGTCGGGTGGCTTGCCGACTTCCACGAGCCGCAGACGCTGCTCGACCCGACGTTCAACGGGAAGAACATCATCCCGACGAACAACAGCAACTGGCCTCTTCTGAACGATCCTGCCATCAACAAGCTGATGGACAAGGCCGAGCTCGAGCTCAACCCCGAGACCCGCTACAAGGAGTGGGGCCAGATCGACGACATGATCACGAAGACGGCCGCGGCGATCCCGTGGATCTGGGAGACCTCGCCCACGCTGTACTCGACCAAGGTGACGCACGCGTCCGAGCTCTGGAACGGCGGAGAGCCGGACATGTCGTTCATGTCGGTGAAGTAACGAGATGACGTATTCGAGTGGGAGCAGGAGAACCTAGGTGGGCGCGTATATCGTCAGGCGCACGCTCTGGGCGATCCTGCTCCTGCTCGTCGTCAGCTTCCTGACGTTCGTCATCTTCAACGTCTTCCCCTCGGCCGACCCGGCAGCGCTGCGCGCCGGCCGCAACGCGACGCCGGCGCTCATCGAGCAGATCCGGCGCAACCTCGGACTGGACAAGCCCTTCTACACGCAGTACTGGATCTACCTCAAGGGCCTGCTCGAGCACTTCAACCTGGGCTACTCGTACTACAACACCGAATCGGTCAAGTCGGAGATCTTCTCTCGCCTGCCGGCGACGATCTCGGTCACGGTCGGCGGCTTCGTCGCCTGGATGCTCATCGGCATCCCAGTCGGGATCATCTCGGCGATCAAGCCGCGCAGCCTCCTCGACCGGATCATGATGGGCGGCTCGCTCGTGGCCATCTCGGCGCCGGTCTACTTCCTCGGGCTCGTCTCGCTCTTCCTCTTCGCGCAGGGGACGGGCGTGCTCCAGTGGGCGGGGGCGGCCGGCAGCTACGTGCCGATCACGCAGAACCCGGGGACGTGGTTCAACTCGTTGATCCTTGCCTGGCTGACGCTCGCCGCGGCGTTCGCCGCGTTCTACGCCCGCATGACGCGCGGCAACCTCATCGAGGTGATGCACGAGGACTACATCCGGACGGCGCGCGCGAAGGGGCTGCGCGAGTCGGTCGTGATCACGAAACACGGTCTGCGCGCGGCCCTGACGCCGATCGTGACGATGGCGGGCATGGACATCGGGCTGCTGCTCGGCGGCGCCATCCTCACCGAGATCGTCTTCAACATCCCCGGCATCGGCCGCTACGCCTACGACGCGATCGTGAATGCTGACCTGCCGGCCATCCAGGGCACCGTTCTGTTCGGTGCGTTCTTCATCGTCTTCGCGAACCTCGTCGTCGACATCCTGTACGCGTTCCTCGACCCACGCGTGACGTACGGGTAAGTCGATGGCGCTGCTCGAGATCGAGGATCTGCACGTCTCCTTCAAGACGGTCGACGGCGTCGTCCACGCCGTCGAAGGCGTCTCGCTGTCGCTCGACGCGCGCAAGACGCTTGGCATCGTGGGCGAGTCCGGCTCCGGCAAGAGCGTGACGGCGCAGACGATCCTCGGTCTGACCCGGTTTCCGAACGCGACGATCAGCGGTCGCATCCTGTTCGACGGCCACGACCTCCTGACCATGTCGACCGAGCACCTGCGGGACGTCCGCGGCGCGCGCATCGCGATGATCTTCCAGGACCCGCTTTCGTCCCTGCATCCGTTCTTCAAGGTCGGCCATCAGATCGTGGAAGCGATCCGCGCGCACGAGGACGTGCCGCGCGACCTGGCGCGGAAGCGGACGATCGAGGCGCTGCGCTCGGTCGGCATTCCGAGCCCGGACGAGCGGTTCACCAGCTTCCCGCACGAGATGTCGGGCGGCATGCGCCAGCGCGTGATGATCGCGATGGCGCTCGCGCTGCGCCCCGACATCCTCATCGCCGACGAGCCGACGACGGCGCTCGACGTGACCGTGCAGGCGCAGGTGCTCGAGCTCATCCAGGCGCTGCGCGACGACTTCGGCACGGCGGTGATCCTCATCACGCACGACCTCGGCGTCGTGGCGCAGATGGCCGACGACGTCGCCGTGATGTACGCGGGCCGCGTGCTCGAGCAGTCGTCGCGCGAGACGCTCTTCACCGAGCCCGAGCATCCGTACACGTGGGGGTTGCTGCAGTCGATCCCTCGGCTCGACGCGCCGCGCACGGGACGGCTGAACCCGATCGCGGGGTCGCCGCCGAGCCTCATCAACGTGCCGCGTGGCTGCACCTTCCATCCGCGCTGCCCGTATGCGCCGCCGCCCGCGTTCGAGACCGAGCCCGCGCTCGCTCCGTCGCAGCCGGGGCATCTCGTCCGCTGCCATCTGCCGATCGAAGAAAGGAAACGTCTGTGGCAGTCGCTGCAGAAAGAGCACCCGGTGCTGCGGTAGACGAGAACCTCCTCGTCGTCCGCGACCTCGTCAAGCACTTCCCGATCCGCAAAGGGCTCCTCCAGCGCGAGGTCGCGCGCGTGCACGCCGTCGACGGCATCTCGTTCGACGTGCGCCGCGGCGAGACGTTCGGCCTCGTCGGCGAGAGCGGCTGCGGCAAGTCGACGACGGCACGGCTCGTGACGCGGTTGCTCACGCCGACGAGCGGCCAGGTCGTGTACGACGGCCAGGACATCAGCACGTGGCCGGAGCGCAAGATCAGGCCGTTGCGCCGCGACGTGCAGATGATCTTCCAGGATCCATACGCGTCGCTGAATCCGCGCCGGTCGATCGGCACGATCATCGGCGAGCCGTTGCGCCTGCTCGGTATCGGCGACCGCAACGAGCGGCGCACACGCGTGCGCGAGGTGATGGAGCGCGTCGGGCTCAATCCGGAGCACTTCAACCGGTATCCGCACGAGTTCTCCGGCGGGCAGCGGCAGCGGATCGGGATCGCACGCGCGATCGTGTTGCGGCCGAAGCTGATCGTCGCCGACGAGCCGGTATCGGCGCTCGACGTCTCCATCCAGGCGCAGGTGCTGAACCTGCTCCAGGAACTGCGTGACGAGATGGGCTTGACGCTCGTGTTCATCGCGCACGATCTCTCGGTCGTCCGTCACATGTGCGACCGGATCGCGGTCATGTACCTCGGCAAGATCGTCGAGCTCGCGAGCGGCGACCGGCTCTACGACCAGCCGCGGCACCCGTACACGGGGGCGCTGCTATCGGCAGTGCCGGCGCCGAAGGCGAGCGCGGGCCGCGGCCGGCGGCGGGTTGTGCTCCAGGGCGACGTGCCGAGCCCGGTGGCCCCCCCGCCGGCGTGCCGCTTCCACACCCGCTGCTGGAAGGCGCAACCGATCTGCTCGGAGGTGGAGCCGCCGCTCGAGTCGAAGGGCCCGGGCGACGAGGCGGCGTGCCACTTCCCGCTCTCCGACGGCGAAGTGGACGCGCTAACCGAGCGCGCGGAGGTAGGGCAGAGCTGAAGCTCGTCCTCGCCGGCTCGTAAGATCGCCCAACGGTGGACCGGTGGCTGCTGAACAACCTGTCGACGTGGGAGCTCGCGCTGCTCGTCGTCGGCGGCGCGGTCTGCATCGGGCTCGGCGGCTTCACGCTCATGCGCCGGTTCGTCCCGAGCCTCGCCGACCACGCTGACAGCCGGAGCCTGTCGAGCGCGTTCTCGATCTCGTCCGGGCTCTTCAGCTTCGTCCTCGCCTTCACGATCGGCCAGCTGTACGCGAACTTCACGCGCGCCAGCGCCGACGCGAAGCAGGAGGCGACCGTCGTCGCCCAGGTGCTCCGCACGAGCGCGGGGCTCCCCAAGCCGCTGGCGCAGAAGGTCCGCCTCGAAACGCTCTCCTACGCCCGCGAGGTGCGGACGCACGAGTGGCACCTGATGCAGAACGGCGGGTCGAGCGTCGCGGCCTGGCACGACGTCGACCACCTGTACAAAACCCTTCAGGCGTCGAGCTCTGCGTCCTCGAATCCGTTCTACGGGCAAACGCTCGCGCGGCTGAACGACCTCGTCACGTCGCGCCGCGTTCGCCTCGACGACGCGAACCTCTCGCTGCCGGTCGTCTTCCAGGTGCTGCTGCTGCTCGGCGCGGTGCTCGCCATCTCGACGACCTTCTACTTCAAGCCGTTCGGCGAGCGCATCCAGGTGGCGATGATCGGGGCCGCGTCGGCGCTCATCGGAACGGCGATGCTCGTGGCGCTCATCCTCGACTTCCCGTACTCCGGAGCGATCGCGGTCTCGAGCGCGCCGTTCAAGACGGCCTCGCTCTTGCTTCTCGCCGGGGGCTAGCCGGTCGTGACCGCGATCTACATCGTCCGTCACGCGATCGCGGAGGAGCGCGACGCCGAACGCTGGCCCGACGACGCGGAGCGGCCGCTCAGCGCCGACGGCGAGAAGCGCTTCCGTCGCGCCGCGCGCGGGCTGTGCGTGCTCGTGCCGGAGGTCGACGTCGTTCTCAGCAGCCCGTACGTGCGCGCCTGGCGCACCGCTGAGATCCTGCATGAGGAGGCGGGTTGGCCTCCGCCCGAGCGGAGCGACCTGCTGGGCGCGTCGCGCGCGCCGGCGGACGGGCTCGACGCGATCGGCGCACGGCCGGAGGCGTCGTCCATCGCCGTCGTCGGGCACGATCCGTACCTGTCGCACTTCATCTCGATCCTGCTCACCGGCGATCTCGACGCCGTCCGGATCGAGCTGAAGAAGGGCGGCGTCGTCCACATCGACGACAACGTCCTGCGCTGGTACGCGACGCCGAAGACGCTCGTGTCCATCCGGTAAGACCTCTGTAAGGCTTTTGGCGGAAGAGATTTTTCGCACGAGCGGGCGGGAACACGCCGTGTATGAAACGACTTCTCGTACTTTCACTCCTCCTCGCCGGTGGCGTCGTCGGCTCTGCCTCCGCTGCGGGGTCGCCGCCCTCGAACACGGGCCTGCCGGGCGTCTCCGGAACCGCGCGCGACGGCTCGATGCTCACGGCGAGCAAAGGCAACTGGACAGGTGCGCCGACGTCCTACGCCTACCAGTGGGAGCGGTGCGACACCGCCGGCGGCAGCTGCGGGTCGAGCGCCGGTGCGAACAGCTTCCGGTACACCGTCGGCTCGGCGGACGTCGGCCACACGCTGCGCGTGGTCGTGACTGCAACGAACGCGGATGGCAATGGATCCGCGACGTCGAGGCCGACCGGGACCGTGTCGGCGAGCGGGCACGCCCCGGTGGCGACGCGGCTGCCCAACCTCTCCGGGACGACGCAGGAGAACTCGACGCTGACGGTTGACCGGGGCGACTGGACGGGCGCGCAGCCGATCAGTTTCGACTTCTCGTGGCAGCGCTGCGACAGCGCGGGAAACACCTGCGCGACGTTCATCGTGCACTCCCACGTGAAGGCGTACACGCTGACGGCGGGTGACGTCGGTCACGAGATGCGCCTCGAGGTGACGGCGAGGAATTCGCACGGGTCGACGTCGGTGTTCAGCAATCCGACCGCAGTCGTCACGGGGCCGACCCCGGCCGCGACGACGATCTCGATCACGCGCGTGTCGCTGCCGGATCAGCTCGTGATCGACCGGGTCAGCTTCTCGCCGAACGTGATCGTCTCCCGCACCGCTCCCGTCACGGCGCGCTTCCACGTGTCGGACGCGAAGGGGCTGTCGGTGCAGGGCGCGCTCGTGTACGCGCTCGGGCTGCCGTACGGGTGGACGTTCAACGCCCCCGAGCAGCCGACGGACGCGACCGGCTGGGCGACGATCACGCTCCAGCCGACACGCGCCATGCCGCTCAGCCGCGGCGACCTCGTCCTCTTCGTGCGCGCACGCAAGCCGGGCGAGAACCTCCTCGCAGGCGTCTCGACGCGGCGACTCGTTCAGGTGGGTATCGGCTAGCCGCCGCTGATCGCGGCGATCACGTCGACTCGGGAGCGCGCCTCGAGCGGAGTCGCAAGACTTGCGCGCTCCCGGTCGACGTATACGTGGATGTGCGTGCGCAGGGTCGGGCCCGGCTCGCACAGGCGGTCGAAGAGCCCGGGCCAGCGGCGCTCGAGCTCGTCGATCGCGCCGCCGACCGTCGCCGCCTCGAGGTCGAGGCGGCGCGGCAGGCCGGGGAAGAGCGGCGTCAGCGTTCCTGGGAGATGCAGGTCCGCCATCAGTCGAGGATCGCGACCTCGACCGACGAGATCGGCGGCAGGTAGCTCGCGATCTCGCTCCAACTCCCGCCTTCGTCGTTCGATGCGAACAGCTGACCGGTGCTCGTGCCGAAGTAGAGGCCGGGGACGTCGTACGTGTCGATCGCCATCGCCTCGCGCAGCACGCCGAGGTTCGCGTTCTCCTGCGGCAGGCCTTTGCGGAGCGGCTTCCAGCTCGAGCCGGCGTCCTTCGTCTGCCAGACGGTCGCCTTTCCGTCGGGCATCGTCCGGCCGTGCAACGGCGCGAGCGGCACGACGTAGAACGTGTCGCGGTCGTGCGGGTGCGCGGCGGCAGCGAAGCCGAACTCGGTCGGCAGGCCTTCGGTGATCTCCGTCCACGTGTGCCCGTCGTCGTCGCTGCGGTGCATGCCGACGTGGTTCTGCTGGTACAGCCGCTTGTCGTCGGAGCGCACCACCTTGTGCACGCAGAACCCGACCTCCTCGTGCGGCCGCGGCCAGTCGGCGCGGAGCCCGCGGTTGCGCGGCGTCCACGAGGTCGCGTCGTCCGTCGTCTCGAACAGGCCGACGCCCTGCACGATCGCCCAGAAGCGCGAGTCGTTCTCCTTGTCGAGCGCGATCGCGGAGATGCCGAGATGCCCGGGCGGCTGATTCGCCGGATCGTCCCACGCCTCGCTGCCGGGCTGCCCCGCGAGCGTCGTCAGGAGCGAGAACGTCTCGCCGCCGTCCTTGCTCTCGAAGATGCCGGGCGCCTCCACCCCGGCCAGCACGCGGCCGTTCCGCGCCGCGAGCGTCGAGACCTTCGACACCTTGCGGGGGCTGTCCTCGCCGTAGGAGATGCCCTCGCTCGACATCGCCCACGTCTCGCCGAGGTCGCTGCTCCGCCAGATGGCGGAGCCGTGCCATTCGCTCGCGGCGGCGGCGTAAATCGTGCCCGTCACTGCGTCGTGGACGGCGTGGTAGACCGGCCAGGCCTCGCAGTACGGGCCGCGCACGGTCCAGTCGCGGCGGTCGGCGTCGCTCTCCAGGAGGAAGGCGCCCTTGCGGGTCCCGACCAGCAGCAAAGTCTTCGGCATGTCGTCTCCTTCGTGGTCTCGTCGGCCTGAGGCTCAACCTACTAGACGACGGAGCGGCGACAAACTTCTCGCTGTCACGTAGATCCCGGCCGCGGTCGAGATGATCATGGTGCTCGGCGGCAGGGTCGGGAACACGTAGCTGAGGGTGAGCCCGACCCAGACGGAGCCGAGGGCGAAGAGCGCTGACAGCCCGAGGCCGAGGTAGGGCCGCCCGGTCAGCCGGTGCGCCGCCCCGGCGGGCGCGGCGAGCAGGCCGAGGAGGAGGAGCGCGCCGACCGCCTGCGTCGCCTGGGCCGCGACGAGCCCGACGAGCCCGAGGAACACAAGCCCGATCATGCGCACCGGGACGCCCTGGGCAGCCGCGACGGCGCCGTCGAGCGAGGCGAAGAGCAGCGGTCGGCCCAGCACGGCGAGGACGGCCACGGCCGCCACCGCGAGCACGACCGAGATGCGCACGTCGGTCGTGCTCAATCCGAAGATCGACCCGAAGAGCACGCGCACGCCGGCCGTCCCGTTTGAGCCGCTGCCGTTCGTCGTAAAGATGGTGAGGAAGAGGACGCCCAGCCCGAGTGTCCACGCGAAGAGCGTCCCGATGACGACGTCGTCGGCCCGTGCGCGGTCGCCGAGCGCTCCCATGACGACGCCGCCGAGGATGGTCGCGAGGAAGAGGCCGGCTCTGATGTCGATGCCGAGCGCCGCGGCGGCGAGCGCGCCGGTGAACGCAACGTGGCTCAGCGCGTCGCCGGCGAACACCTGCGCGCGCAGCACGACGAACCAGCCCACGAGGCCGCACGCGATGCCGACGAAGCTGCCCGCGATGAGCGCGTTGCGCATGAACTCCTGCGCGAGCATCAGTGACGGGCCACTAAGCAAACATCCGCGCGAGGACGTAGAGCGCGAACGAGAGGGACGTGATGTAGAAGCCGACCGGGTAGACGGAGAAGTACGCGAGCGCGAGCCCGAGCCACGTGACGAGGAGCGCGAGCGCGACCGACAGCACGACGCCGGCGAGCGGCCGCGTCGTCAGGCGCTGCGCCGTCGCGGCGGGCGTCACGAGCAGCGCGAAGACGAGCAGCGCACCGGTGATCTGGCTCGTCTCCGCCACCGAGAGACCAAGAACGAGCAGGAAACCGAGGCCGAGCAGCTGCACGCGGACGCCCGACGCGCGGGCGACGTCGGGGTCGACCGAGGCGAAGAGCAGCGGCCGTGCGGCGACGGCGACGAGAGCGATCGCTATGGCGGCGACGACGAGCAACACGAACACCTGCGAGCTCGTGATGCCGAGGAACGTTCCGAAGAGCAACGAGTCGAGCCCGTTGAGCACCCCGTGGTAGAGGCTGACGAAGAGAAAGCCGAGCCCGAGCGCGAAAGCCTGGATCGACCCCGTCGCCGCCGACTCGGTTCCCTGGCTGCGGCGCGGGCCGGACGCGCCGGCGAGCGCGAGCGCGCCGAGGCCGCAGACGGTGAAGTACCCGAGGACGATGGGGACGCCCGCGAGCACCGCCGCGGACGCGCCGGTGAACGCGGTGAGCGAGAGCGTGTGCCCGGCGAACGTCTGCCGGCGCAGCACCATGAACCAGCCGATGACGCCGGCCATGACGGCGACGATCGTCCCCGCCGCGAGCGCGTGCTGCATGAACGGGTAGGTGAAGAGCGCGTGGACGTCGTCGACCGGGTTCCACGAGAGTCCGGTGAAGACCGAGCTAGTGAGCATGGTGCCCGTGCAGGTCGGGCGCGCCGACCACCACGAGCCGCCCATCGGACGCGCGGAGAACGTCGATCGGCACGCCGTACAGCGCACTCAGCGTCTCGGCGGAGATGACGTCCTCCGGTGCACCCTCGACTGCGGTTCCACCCGCGACGTAGATGACGCCGTCGAGGTAGCCGAGGATCGGATTGACGTCGTGCGCGACGAGCAGGACGGTGACGTCCTCCTCGCGGCAGATGGTGCGCACGAGCGCCGCGACGCCCGCCTGGTTGGGGAGGTCGAGACTGTCGAGCGGCTCGTCGAGGAGCAGCAGCTGCGGGCGGCGCGCGAGCGCCTGCGCGATGAGCAGGCGCTGCTGTTCGCCGCCGGAAAGCTCGCCGATCGGCTTGTCCGCATACGCGGTCGCCGAGACGAGCTCGATCACCTCCGCGACGCGGCGTGTGGCCGCGCGGCTGCGCGCACCTGGAAGCGGGAGACCCCAGCGGGCGCCGTCGAGCCCGAGGCGGACGACGTCGGCGCCGCGGATGCGCGTGCTCTCATCGAAGCTCCGCCGCTGCGGCAGGTATCCGATGCGGTCGTTCGCCTCGCCCGCCGGCCGCCCGAGCACGGACGCGCTGCCGGCCGCGAGCGGCTGCAGTCCGAGCACGGCCCGGACGAGCGTCGACTTGCCCGACCCGTTCGGCCCCAGGACGGCCACGAACTGGCCGCGCTCCACGGTGAGCGAGACGTCCCGCCAGATCGTCGTCCCGCCGATGCGTGCCTCGGCGCCCTCGAACGTGACGGCCGTCACGGCCGCACGCCCTTCGCCAGCGCGAGCACGAGCGCCTTCAGCTGTCGCACCTGCCACTGCTGGAACGTCGCCGTCGCCGGCGTGAGCGTCTCGGTGATCGTCATGACCGGAATGCCCTGCTTCCGCGCGGCGTCGGTCAGGCGGGCGACGTCAGGCGTGCTGTTCTGGCTGTTGAAGACCCAGACCTTGATCTGCTTGTTCGCGATCTGGCGGTCGATCGTCGTCTTGTCGGCCGCCGTCGGCTCCGCGCCCTCGCTGATCGCCTTCAGGAACGAGTACGGCGTGATCAGCTTCAGCCCGAGCGCCTGGGCGAGCGGCGCGAAGATGCTCTCGGACGCGCCGACCGGCGTGCCGCCGAATCGCCGCTTGATCGTCGCGATGAGATTCTTGTATTCCGCGAGGCCCTTCGTCTCGAGCTGCGCCCTCTGGCGCGCGAAGTACGCCGCGTACTTCGGATCGAGCTTCGAGTAGTCGCGGACGATGGCCGCGATCACCTGCTGCACGTTCGCCGGCGAGTACCAGCGGTGCGGGTTGCCGCCCGGCTTGATGCCGACGAGGTCGCCGACGGTGAGGACTACGCGCCCCTTGACGGGGTTCGCGGCGATGAGCTTTGGCGCCCACGGGTCGTAGCCGACGCCGTTGACGATCGCCATCTGCGCGCCCGCGAAGGTGCGGGCGTCGACGGCGCTGGGTTCGTAGTCGTGCGGGTCGGTTGCGGGATTCGTGATGACGCTCGTGACGTGGACGCGGTCGCCGCCGAGCTGGGCGGCGATGCTGCCCCAGAAGTTCTCGGCTGCGACCACCTGGATTGGGCCGGAGGCCTGCGCGCGCCCGGCGGCGAGAGCGGCGAGGAGCACGGGAAGGACGATCAGCAGTTTGCGCATGGTCGGCGAGTCTACCGATAATCATTCTCGCTATGTATTCTTGTCCGGTATGCCCGACTGGATCGAGACGACGACGGAGTCACTCCGCCGCATGGGGCACCGGAACAGCGCCGCCCGCCGCGCCGTGATCGAGCTGCTCGGCCGGCAGCGGTGCTGCGTCACCGCCCAGGAGATCTTCGACGGCCTGCGCGCCGAGGGCCGCCCCGTGGGCATCGCGAGCATCTATCGCAGCCTCGAGCAGCTCACACGCGACGGTTTCCTGCAGCGCGTCGACGTCGGCGCGCCGACGGCGCGTTACGAGCCCGTCCAGCCCGACGGAGAGCACCACCACCATCTCGTGTGCGCGGACTGCGGCAAGGTCGAGGCGTTCGCCGACCCGGAGCTGGAGCAGGCGCTGCACAAGGTCGAAGGACAGACCGGCTACGCCGCCGCGCACGACGTCGTCCTGCGCGGCGTCTGCGACGCCTGCTTAGAGCCTGAAAGTGCTGCGCACTTTCAGGCTGAAGAGGTACCCGCTTCGAGCTCTTGAGGGTCTTAGCGACGGTCTCGTTCTGCGCGCACGGTGGTGGCTTCGCCATCCCCGCGCGCTGGTGCGGCCGGCTCGAACGCTGCGGTCGCTCACACTCGTAAGAGGACGCGGGCTTTGCCCGCGTCCGCTCCCGCGAAGCGGGAACCCTCACAAGGCGAAAGTGCGCAGCACTTTCGCCTTAGCTAGGCACGGGGCCGCTCGACTCGCGTACGACGAGTCGTGTTGCGAGCTCGACGTGGAGCGTCTCGAAGCTCTGACGCTCGAGGAGGCGCGTGAGCAGGCTGACTGCCGTCCGGCCCATCTCCGCGAGCGGCTGCCGGACGGTCGTGAGCGTCGGCGTCACGATCGTCGCGTGCTCGACGTCGTCGAAGCCGACGATGGACAGATCCTCGGGAACGCGGATGCCTCGTGCGCGCGCCGCCTGGATCGCGCCGATCGCGTGGTTGTCGTTGAAGGCGAAGATCGCGGTCGGCGGCTCCGCGAGGTCGAGGAGCACTGCGGCGGCCTGCTCGCCGCCGTCGATCTCGAAGTTCGACTCGACCTCGAGCTCCGGGTCGGGAAGGATGCCCGCCGCTGCGAGCGCGGCGTGATAGCCGCGGCGCCGGTCCTCCGTCGCCACCCAGCCGTCCGGCCCGGTGATGATCGCGATCCGGCGATGCCCGAGACCGAGCAGGTGCTTCATCGCCTGGTCGGCGCCCGAGGTGTGCGCGGCCGAGACCGACGGGATGCGGTCGTCGAGCGGCATCAGCGGGTCGATGACGACGAAGTGATAGCCGGCGTCGAGGAGCCGCTCGAGCTCCTCGCTCGACTCTTCGGGCAGCACGATCAAGGCGCCGTCGGTGAGGCCGTGCATGAGCCGGTCGAGCAGCGTCACCTCGCGGTCGTGCTGGTGCCCGGTGGGCGAGAGGACGGCGCGCAGGTCGTGCTCCTGCAGCGCCTCGGTCGCGCCGGAGAGGATGGAGGAGAAGTAGGCCGGGTAGACGAGCGGCACGAGCACCCCGACGAGACCGGTGCGGCCGACGGAGAGGCCCCGGGCGCTCCGGTTGGCGATGTAGCCGCGCTCCTGGATGATGCGGGAGACGAGCTCCCGGGTCTCGGGCGCCACGTCGTCGCGGTCGTTGAGCACGCGGGAAACGGTGGCGATCGACACGCCGGCCTCGTCCGCCACCTCCCGGATCGTCACCCGTGAGTGTGCGAGCTCGGCCATCGCTCCATTGAATCACGTTTCCGGAAACTTTTTCGGCGCTTTACGGGGAAACGGCTGTAACCACCCCTTGACTTTCTTCTGCCAACAGTGGTAACAGTTCCGGAAACGTTTACGGGCCGTGGTGCCCACCCCGCCCCAATCGCCCCACGCCGGGCGAGAAAGGACCGCAGATGCGACGCAGTATCCGCTCAACTCGACGGCTCGCAGTCGTTGGGGTCGTTGCAGGCCTCGCCGTTCTCGCCCTCCTCGGGACCGCTTCGGCTCCGGCGGCGACGAACAACGCGGCCGCACTGGCGGCGGCACACAAGTGCCTCGTCATGACGGGGTCCGGTGACCCGGCCTTCGTCAAGAACTTCAACCCCTATACCGCGACCGGCTTGCCAAGCGGCTCGTTCGTGCAGGGCGCGTTCTACGAGCCGCTCATCGTCATCGGCGAGGGCGGCCTCAAGCCGGTGCCGTGGCTTGCAAGGACATGGAAATGGAGCAACGGCAACAAGACGCTGACGCTCAAGCTCGCGCACGGCGTGAAGTGGTCGGACGGCAAGCCGCTGACCTCGCTCGACGTCGTGTACAGCCTCACGGCCGGCCAGCAGAACGCGGCCATGGACCGCATCGGCCTGACCGGTGCCGGCAACAACGTGCAGTCGATCCGCGCGCACGGTGCGTACACCGTGGCGATCACGTTGAAGACGCCTGACTCGCAGTTCATCGCCGGGACCCTGAACCGGCAGTTCATCGTGCCGCAGCACATCTGGTCGAAGGTGGCCGATCCGGCGACGTTCACGAACTCGAATCCCGTCGGCTCCGGCCCGTTCGACAAGATCACCCGCTTCACGACGCAGGACTATGTCTTCTCGAAGAACCCGAACTACTGGCAGCCGGGCCTTCCGAAGATCCCCTGCCTCGAATACGTCCAGGCCGCCTCGAACGACAGCGCGCTCGCGCTGATCCAGAGCGGCCAGGTCGACTGGACGCACAACTTCGTCCCGAACGTCGCACAGGCGTATATCTCCAAGGATCCGAAGCATTTCCACGCGTTCTATGCGACGAAGGCGTACCCGACGTCGCTCGTCTTCGACGACACGCAGTACCCCTACAGCCTCGTCGCCTTCCGCAAGGCGCTCAGCCTCGCGATCGACCGGAACTCGGTGTCGAAGCTCGGAGAGTACGGGTATGGGCCGCCCACCGATGCGCTCGGGCTCCAATTCCTCTTCCCGAGCTCGGTGACCGACGCGTCTGTCAAAGCGCAGGCCAAGGCGATGGGGACCTACAACCCGACCGCGGCGAAAAAGATGCTCACCGATGCCGGGTTCACGTATAAGGGCAGCAACCTCATCGACCCGAAGGGCAACCCGGTCTCGCTCGACATCCACGTGATCTCGGGCTGGTCGGACTGGGTCGCTTCGGATCAGATCATCGCGAAGAACCTCAGCGACATCGGCATCAGCTCGAAGGAAGTGCTCGAGCCGGACTGGGGCTCCTGGCAGCCGAATGCGTACGCAACGAAGAACCCGACGCTGCTCTGGCAGAACGGGTCGCAAGGCTCCGCGTACGGCTTCCTCTACGCCAACCTGTCGCAGAACGCCTACGTCCCATCAGGGCAGGACGGCGAGACGACGGGCAACTGGGAGCACTTCGCCGATCCCGCGGCGACGCCGTACCTGAACCAGTGGAAGAATTCTCTCGACCCCGAGAAGCAGCAGACAGCAGCAACTCAGCTCGAGAAGCTCTTCCTGAACGACATGCCCATCGTCCCGATCTACATCGGGCCGCGGTGGTCGACGTACAGCACGAAGTACTTCCACTGCTTCGACTCCCCGAAGACGTTCTGGGGCGATCCGATCTTCACCACGTTCCCGGACAACATCTTGTCCTTCACCCGGATCTGCCCGGGAGGGCAGGCCGGAGCCTAATCGCAGGGTAGAACCCTCCACCGGCGGG